>Ga0209373_10000059_pt1 | contig 255990 bp, 231 predicted proteins | sample Higcelweek5metaG_FD_187173 | JGI IMG/M metagenome (GOLD analysis project Ga0209373, IMG submission 187173) | Freshwater pond sediment microbial communities from the University of Edinburgh, under environmental carbon perturbations - High... | ecosystem: Environmental > Aquatic > Freshwater >...
AACGCCCGTAGGCGGGATCTCTCTCCAAATGGCATCGGGCGGCTCCGCGCTGGGGAGACCCAGAGAATCACGACAAGCGCAAGCCGTAAACCGCATTAACCTGAGTTCGGTGCCCTGCGCTCCTGTCGCTCAGCCATTGGCGCGCGGTGGCAAGTCGGCTAGAGTGCCGCCCGCAAATTCGTATGGGACCGTTGGAATGAACCGCTGGCGCTGGCTGAGAGGGGGGATCGTGCTGGTCGGCGTGACCACGCTCGCCGCCTGCGTCCAATCCGGCGGCGGCGGCGCGGGCCTGCCGACCAGCGGCGTTTACACGGTTGGAAAACCCTATCAGATCAACGGCGTGTGGCATTACCCCGCCGAAGATCACCGCTATGACGAAACCGGGGTGGCGTCCTGGTCCGGGCCGGAAGGCCATGCGAAAACCACGGCGAACGGCGAGATTTTTAACCCGGATGAGCTGACGGCGGCGCACAAGACCTTGCCGATTCCCAGCCTCGCGCGGGTCATCAACCTCGACAATGGCCGCTCCGTGGTGGTGCGGATCAACGACCGTGGCCCCAACGCCAACGGCCGGATCATCGACGTGACGCGGCGCGGCGCGCAGTTGCTGGGGTTCGAGTCCAGCGGTTCCGCCAAGGTCCGCGTGCAGATTCTGGCCGAGGAAAGCCGCGCCATCGCCGCCGCCGCCCGCCAGAGCACGCCAGCGGCCATCCTGGCGCAAACCGATGGCCCAACGCCGAACCCGGCGCCGCGCGGCGTGATCGAGGCGGACGGTTCGTTGGCCGGGCCGACGGTCGGCAGAGCGCCGTCGCCCAGCCTGCTGGCCACGCCGGTGCCGCCGCCCGCCACGGTGGCGGGCGCGGTGGTCGGCGGGCGTTTCGTCCCCGCCCCCGTCGTCGCCGAACTGCCGGTGAAGGGGCGCGAGCGTCTGTTCGTTCAGGTCGGCTCCCCCGGCAACGCCGAAAACGCCAACCGGATCCGCTCCCGCCTCGCGGCGCTCGGCCAGCCGGTCAGCGTTGCCGCCGCGCCCAGCGGCAAGCAAACCCTGCAACGGGTGCGGGTCGGTCCGCTGGACAGCGTGGACCGCGCCGACGCCCTGCTCGATCAAATCATTCAGGCTGGCCTTACGGAAGCCAAAATCGTGGTCGATTGATCGTCCGACTGGACGGATCGATCCTGTTTCCTCGGAGGAATGTTGCTATGCACGCTGTTGTCGTTCGCACCGGCGCCGTCTTCGGCTTGGCGGTCGCGCTGGCCTCGGCGGTTGTTGGGTTGGGGGCTGGCGGCGTTGGTTCGGCGCAGGCCGCGACCATCGACACCATCGCCAAGCAAGCGATCCTGCTGGATCTGACCTCGAACACCGTCCTGTTCGAGAAGAACGCCGACGAGCGCATGGCGCCGTCGTCGATGAGCAAGATCATGACCGCCTATCTGGTGTTCGAGGCGATCAAGGGCGGCCGCCTGACCCTGGAAAGCACGCTGCCGGTGACGGAGCGGGCGTGGCGGATGCAAGGCTCCAAAATGTTCGTGGAGCTTCACAACAACATCAAGGTCGATGATCTGCTGAAGGGCGTGATCGTCCAATCCGGCAACGACGCCTGCATCGTGCTGGCCGAGGGGCTGACCGGATCGGAATCGGCCTTCGCCGAACAGGCGACGAAGCGGGCCAAGGAGTTGGGGCTGAAGGGCACCAACCTGACCAACGCCACCGGCTGGCCCGACCCGAACCATTACATGACCGCCCGCGATCTGGCGATCCTGGCCGAGCATCTCATCAAGGATTTCCCGGAATATTACCGTTATTACTCGATCCGGGAGTTCAAATACCACGGCATCACCCAGGGCAACCGCAACCCCCTGCTCTACCGGGGCATGAACGTCGACGGCATGAAGACCGGCCACACCGACGCGGGCGGCTATGGTTTGACCGCCTCGGGCGAACGCGACGGGCGCCGTCTGCTGCTGGTGGTCAACGGCCTGCCCAGCATGCAGGCGCGCGCCGATGAATCGGCCCGCTTGATCGAGTGGGGCTTCCGCGAATTCGCCACCTACGCCCTGTTCAAGAGCGGCGAAACCATCGAGCAGGTTCCCGTCTGGCTCGGCGATCAAGACACGGTGCCGGTGTCGGTCCCGCGCGACCTGAACGTGACCATGGCGCGGGCCGACCGCGCGGGCATGAAGGTGGCGCTGGTCAGCAACGCCCCGGTCGCCGCCCCGATCAAGAAGGGCGACGTCGTCGGCAAGGTGGTGATCTCCGCCCCCGGTTTCCCCGGCAAGGAGGTTCCGGTCGTCGCCGCGCAGGACGTCGAAAAGCTGGGCTTCGTCGGCCGCGCCTTCGCGGCGGCCAAATACCTCGTCTTCGGCGCCAAGAGCTGATCGGCGATGAGCGCACCGCAAAAGGGCCGCTTCATCACGCTGGAGGGCGGCGAAGGCGCGGGAAAATCCACCCAGCTTCGTCGCTTGGCCGAGACCCTGACCAAGACGCTGGCCGCGCGCGGGATCGACGTGCTGACCACGCGGGAACCCGGCGGCTCCAAGGGAGCGGAGGAGATCCGCGCCCTGCTGGTGTCGGGCGACACCGGGCGCTGGGGGCCGGTGACGGAGGCGTTGTTGCACAGCGCCGCCCGCCGCGACCATCTGGAGCGCACGGTCTGGCCCGCGCTGGAGGCTGGGCGCTGGGTGGTGTGCGACCGTTTTTTTGACAGCACCATGGCCTATCAGGGCTATGGGTTGGGGCTGGGGCGCGAGCGGATCGCCGCCTTGCAGGCGCTGGCGTTGGACGGTTTCCGCCCCGACCTGACTCTGATTCTCGACATCGACGTCCAAACCGGCCTGCGCCGCGCCGTCGCCCGCGCCGGGGGAGAGGCCGGGGGCGAAGATCGCTACGAGCGCATGGACATTGGATTCCATGAACGGCTGCGCCACGGCTTCCTCGACATCGCCGAACGGGAGCCGGAGCGCTGCGCGGTGATCGACGCCGACGCCGATGCGGACCATGTGCAAGCGCGGGTGTGGAACGCCGTGGCGTCGCGGCTGGGACTAATCCCGTGAGCAAGGCCCGCGCCGCCGCCGAACCCGCCGCCGACGAGGGGCTGACGCCCCGCCGCAACCCCGACTTGACTGGCCAGGACGAGGCCGAACGGCTGTTGCTGGAGGCCTGGAACTCGGGCCGCCTGCCCCACGCCTGGCTGATTGGCGGCGCGCCCGGCATCGGCAAGGCGACGCTGGCCTACCGCTTCGCCCGCTTCGTTCTGGCGCAGGACGCCGATGGGGACGGGCTGTTTGGCGGCGGCGCCCCGGCGACGTCGCTGCATCTGTCCGCCAACCATCCGGCGTTCCGACGCGTCGCCTCGGGCGGCCACGCCGATTTGCTGACGGTGGAGCGCCAGCGCGACGACAAGCGCAACCGTCTGAAGCGCGACATCGCCGTGGACGACGTCCGCAAGATCGGCCCCTTCCTGCACCGGACATCCGCCGAGGGCGGCTGGCGGGTCGCGGTGATCGACGGCGCAGATCGTATGAATGTCAGTGGCTTAAACGCCATTCTTAAGATTTTGGAAGAGCCGCCGAACAAGGCGTTGCTGCTGCTGGTCAGCGACAACCCCGGCGGCATGCTGCCGACCATCCGCTCGCGCTGCCGCAAGCTCGCTCTTAAAGCGTTGTCTGAAGACACCGTGGTCAAGCTGTTGATGGAGCACCGTCCTGACATCCCGGCGGACGACCGCCCGGCGTTGGCCCGCCTGTCGGAGGGCAGCGTCGGCCACGCCATCGGTTTGGCCGACGCCGGGGGGCTGGAACTCTACCGCGCGATGATCGGGTTGCTGTCCGGCCTGCCCCGGCTGGACATCGCCGCCGCCCACGCCTTTGGCGACACGCTGACCCGCAAGACCGACGACGGCGTCTATGAGACGGCGACGGAATTGCTGGTCTGGTGGCTCGCCCGTTTCGCCCGCGCGCTGGCGCGCGGCGCCTGGCCCGCCGAGGTGGTGGCGGGCGAAGCCGCCCTGATGACCCGCATGGCCAACGCCCGCAGCCTTGAACGTTGGGTGGAGGTGTGGGAAAAGGTTCAACGCCTTTTCGCTCGTGCGGAATCCGCCAATCTGGACCGCAAGCAAGTGGTGCTGAACGCCTTGGCGGCGCTGGAAGCCGCCGCATCTTAAAGACTGTGCCGAAGCATCCTCGGCAAGACAAACCCTCGGGAGAGCGCCGACAATGGCCGGGCCGAAGACTTTCTACCTGACGACGCCGATTTATTACGTGAACGACGTGCCGCACATCGGCCACGCCTACACCACGCTCGCCTGCGACGTCCTCGCCCGGTTCATGCGCCTCGACGGCTATGATGTGAAGTTTCTGACCGGCACCGACGAGCATGGCCAGAAGGTGGAGAAATCCGCCGAAAAGGCCGGGATCGCGCCGCAGATCTTCACCGATCAGGTGTCGCAGAATTTCCGCGATCTCGTGTCGCTGATGAACTACTCCAACGACGATTTCATCCGCACGACCGAGCCGCGCCACGTCGCCTCGGTCCAAGCGCTGTGGAAGGTGCTGGAGGAGCGCGGCGAGATTTATCTGGGCGCCTACGCCGGTTGGTATTCCGTGCGCGACGAGGCGTTTTATGGCGAGGACGAGCTGACCACCAGCCCGACCGGCAAGAAGATCGCCCCGACCGGCGCCGAATGCGAATGGGTGGAGGAGCCGTCTTACTTCTTCCGCCTGTCGGCGTGGCAGGATCGCCTGCTGGCCTTCTACGAGGCCAACCCGGATTTCATCGCGCCCGCTGGCAAGCGCAACGAGGTGATGGCCTTCGTCAAATCGGGCCTGAAGGATCTGTCGGTCAGCCGCACCACCTTCAAATGGGGCGTCCCGGTTCCCGGCAACGACGAACACATCATGTATGTGTGGCTCGACGCGCTGGCCAACTACATCACCGCCGTCGGCTATCCCAACACCGCCGAAGACAGCGAGTACGCCAAATATTGGCCCGCCGACCTGCACATGGTCGGCAAGGACATTCTGCGTTTCCACGCCGTCTATTGGCCCGCCTTCCTGATGGCCGCCGGTCTGCAACCGCCCAAGCGCGTGTTCGCCCATGGCTGGTGGACCATCGAAGGGCAGAAAATGTCCAAGTCGCTGGGCAACGTCATCGCGCCGGACGCGCTGGTCAACACCTACGGCCTGGACCAGACCCGCTATTTCCTGCTGCGCGAGGTGCCGTTCGGCAACGACGGCGATTTCTCGCACAAGCAGATGGTCGCCCGGATCAATGGCAATCTGGCCAATGATTACGGCAACCTCGTCCAGCGCGTGCTGTCGATGATCGGCAAGAATTGCGGCGGCGTCGTGCCGACGCCGGGTCCCTTCACCGAGGCCGACAACGCCCTGTTGGGCGCCGCCTATGGGCTGCTCGACCAAGTGCGGGCGGAGATCAAGGTCCAGGCCTTCCACAAGGTGTTGGACGCGCTTTGGGCGGTGGTCGGCGACGGCAACCGTTACGTCGATGAACAAGCGCCCTGGACGCTGAAGAAGACCGACCCGCCGCGCATGGCGACCGTGCTCTACGTGCTGGCCGAAACCATCCGCCATCTGGCGATCCTGACCCAGTCGGTCATGCCCGACGCCTCGGCCAAGATCCTCGACCAGTTGGCCTTGGGGCCGGACGCGCGCGGCTTTGACACCTTGGGGCCGTCGGGCGCGCTGGTGGCGGGAACGCCCCTGCCGACGCCGCAGGGCGTCTTCCCGCGCTTCGTCGAAGCCCCGCAGGAGTGAGCGACGGCCATGCTGGTTGACAGCCACTGCCACCTTGATTTCCCCGACTTCGCCGAGGAGCTGGACGCGGTGGTTCACCGCGCCCGCGCGGCGGGGGTCGGGCGCATGGTGACGATCTGCACCTATCTGACCCGCTTCGACCGCATCCTGGCGGTGGCCGAACGTTACGACGACATCCTGTGCACCGTTGGCGTTCACCCCCATCAGGCGGCGGAGGAGTTCGACGTCACGACCGTGGACGCGCTGGTGGAGCGCGCCCGGCACCCAAAGGTCATCGGGCTGGGCGAAACCGGGCTGGATTACTTCTACGACAAAAGCCCGCGCGAGCAGCAGCAGGAGTGTTTCCGCCGCCACATCCGCGCCAGCCTGGACACCGGCCTGCCGCTCATCATCCACACCCGCGACGCCGACGCCGACACGATGCGCATCGTGAAGGAGGAAACCGCCGGACAGACGGTGAAGGGGCTGCTGCACTGCTTCAGCTCCGGTCGGGCGTTGGCGGAGGAGGCGTTGGAGTATGGCTTCACCCTGTCGCTGTCGGGCATCGTCACCTTCAAGAAGTCCGAAGAGTTGCGCGACATCGTGAAGGACGTGCCGCTCGACCGCATTTTGGTGGAAACCGACGCGCCTTACCTCGCGCCGATCCCCTTCCGGGGCAAGCGCAACGAACCGGCCTACGTCGCCCACACCGCCGCCTGCGTCGCCGCGATCAAGGGGGTGAGCGCGGACGAGTTGGCGCGGATCACCACCGAGAATTTCTTCCGGCTGTTCGACAAGGCCGTGGAACAAAAGGCGGCGGCATGAGCGAAGGCCGATCCCAGGACGTGATGCGCGTGACCGTGCTGGGCAGCGGCGGGTCGCGCGGCGTTCCGGCGATCGGCCCCGACGGCTGGGGGCGCTGCGACCCGGCCAACCCGAAAAACCGGCGGATGCGCCCGTCGGTTCTGGTGGAGCAGGCCGGGGTCGCCGTTCTGGTCGACACCACCCCCGATCTGCGCCAGCAGTTTTTGGACAGCGGCTGCCAGCGCCTGGACGCCGTGCTGTGGACCCACCAGCACGCCGACCACGCCCACGGCATCGACGAGTTGCGGGAAATCTGCCGCCTGATGCACGCGCCGCTCGACGCCTATGGCTGGGACGAGCATCTGCGCGACATCGAAATCCGCTTTCCCTATTGCTTCGAGCCGTTGAAGGCGGGCTATCCCTTTTACCGCCCGGTGCTGAACGCCCGCCGGATCACCGGCCCCTTCGCGGTGAACGGCCTGCCGGTGACGCCGTTCGAGCAGGACCACGGTTACATGAAGACGGTCGGCTACCGCTTTGGCCGCTTCGCCTATTCCACCGACGTGGTGCGGCTGGACGAGGCCGCCTTCGCGGCGCTGGACGGCATCGACACCTGGGTGGTCGATTGCGGACGGCTTGAACCGCCCCACCCGGTGCACGCCCATCTGGCGCTGACCCTGTCCTGGATCGAGCGGGTGCGGCCCCGCCGGGCCTATCTGACCCACATGGACAACAGCATGGATTACGACCACCTCCGCCGCATCCTGCCCGACGGGGTGGAAGCGGCCTATGACGGGATGGTGATTGAGGTTTGAAGCGCGCTGTTCGCCCACAGGCGACGGCTATCCTCCGGGCCGGTCAGACCCACCGATCATACTCCGCCTTCAGGAACCCATAGAGAGCGCCGCCCACCTTCAAGCGGTCGCCAACGGCAACCAACTGGGCGGGCGGGCGCGGCCCCAGACCGAGATACCACCGCACCGCCATCAGCAACGCGGCGTGGGACGCGATGGGGCCGCTCAGCACGGCCACGGCGGCCGTGGACGAGTCCGAGGGGTTGAACTTCCATTTTTTGTCATAGGCCGTCAAAGCCGCCTGAACATGGTGGACAAACGTTCTTCCGCTCTGGCCGATGCTGGGCGGAAGAGCGCTGTATTGTCCTGCGGCGCTTTCAAAGTGGGTGACGCCGCCCGGCGCTGGCAATGTTGGGCGAAGCGCCTTGTCGGGCCGATACGCCGCCGTGCGCAAGCCCGGCACCAAAGCCAACGCGGTTCGTATGTCCGTGTTTGCCTGCTTGGCGCCATCCAGTTTTTGCTGGAAATCAACCGCTGTCGGATTGCCCTTGATATACGCCATATCCCTTTCAACTTGCGCCGTCAGTTCGCCCGCGCGCCTGTATGTGTCCTGAAGCGCGGCGCGGTCTTGCGCGCCAATCGCCGTTGGTGGGTTCACCCGCGTGTGGCCCGTCGCCGCGTCGACCTGGCTGTAACCGCCATTGCCCTTGACGACGCAGCGGACGCCTCTCAGCGCCAGCGCCGCCTGGAAACGGAACGCGTAGGTGGCGACACCGGCCCCTGTGGCGGTGTTGCACCCGTTCAGATAGATTTTCCCGGTGTAGGTGGCCGGCAACCCTTTGGACAGGACGAGATTCGCGAGCTGTTCCGGGGTAAGCCCGCCAAATTGAACGGCGGCGCCCGGCACCCCAGCCGCTTCCGGCGCGGCGCCATGGGCGTCGAGATAGAGGGTTTCGCCGTTGGCCAGGGCGCTCAACGGCGTTCCCGCCGCCGTCTCCAAACGCGGAGCCGCCGCGCCCGGAGCCAGCGGCGCCCCGACCTTGCTGCTGAGGATCGTCGCCATCGACGCCGCGATGGTGGAATCAACATTGCCGACGGCGAACGCCTGCTTGCGCTGGATCGCCGACGGCAGGACCGAACGCGGCGACAGGACGGGCCGGGGCATCGCCGGGCGGGCGCCTGAACCAACGGAAAAGCGTCGATTTGCGGGAGAAGGCGGCGGCATGGCTCTCCTTATCGGACGCTCAAGACGCGTTCTTCAAAACCCTGGCACAAGCAAAAACAGAGAGTCAACACACCCAAAAGGCGACTATGACTCCCTTCCAACCACCTCAATCACAGCGCCCCGGATTCCTCCTCGCCGAATTGCAGGCGCGACAGGCGGGCGTAGGCGCCGTTGGCGGCGATCAGCGCGTCGTGGGTTCCCTGTTCGATGATGCGCCCGCCCTCCATCACCACGATGCGGTCGGCGTTGCGCACGGTGGCGAGGCGATGGGCGATCACCAGCGTGGTCCGGCCCTCGGTCAAACGCTCCAAGGCGCCCTGCACCAACTGTTCGGATTCGCTGTCCAGCGCGCTGGTCGCCTCGTCCAGCAGCAGGATCGGCGCGTCCTTCAGAAAGGCGCGGGCCAGCGCCAGACGTTGGCGCTCGCCGCCCGACAGCTTCACGCCCCGGTCGCCGATGACGGTGTCGTAGCCTTCGGGAAGCTTCATGACGAAATCATGGGCGGCGGCGGCCTTGGCGGCGGCGATCACGTCGTCGAGCGGCGCGTCCAACCGGCCAAAGGCGATGTTGGCGCGCACCGTATCGTTGAACAGCACCGTGTCCTGGCTGACGATGGACACCGCCGCGCGCAGGCTGCGCAGGGTCGCCCCGCGCACGTCCTGGCCGTCGATGGTCACGCGCCCGCCGATGGCGTCGTAGAGGCGGGGAATGAGGTTGAAGACGGTCGATTTGCCGGCGCCGCTGCGCCCGACCAGCGCCACCGTGCTGCCCGCCGGAACGTCCAGATCGACGCCCTTCAGGGTTTCCGCCCCGCTTTCGTAGGCGAAGCGCACGCCCTCCAGCGCCACCGCGCCTTTGGTCAGGGCCAACGGCTTGGCGTCGGGCTGTTCCAGGATGGTCGGGGCTTGATCGACCAGCTCGAAGATGCGCTGGGCGGCGGCCAGCCCCTCTTGCAGGGCGGCGTTCAGCGTGCCGATGGCGCGCACCGGCTGGGCCGCCATCAGCAGCGCCCCGACGAAGCCGGAAAAGGCGCCGACCGACCCGTCGCCCGTCGCCATGCGGTATCCGGAAAAGGCGATGACGCCCGCCACGGCGATGCCGCCCAACACCTCCATCATCGGGTCGATGCGCGAGCGCGCGCGCGTCGCCTTCATGCTGAGGTCGTAATTGTCGTCAAAGGCGCGGGCGGCGCGGGCGCGCTCGTAATCCTCCAGGCAATAGGTCTTGACCATGCGGGCGCCCGACAGGCTTTCCGTCAACAGCGACGTCATGTCGCCCATCTGCGCCTGGGTGTCGCGCGAGACGCGGCGCAGCCGCTTGCCGATCTGGACGATGGGAACGGCGGCGATGGGGTAAATCACGAAGACGATCAGCGACAGGAACCAGTCGAGGTAAAACATCGACCCGACCAGCGCGATCACCGTCAGAATGTCGCGCACCAGCCCGGTCAAGGTCCGCGACAGCGCGTTGCGGATCACGTCCACGTCGTTGATGAAGCGCGAGGTCAGCGATCCCGTCGGCGCGGCGTGCAGTTGCGCCATGTCGGCGGTCAGCAGATGGCTGAACATCGTCAGGCGGACGTCGGAGATGATGCGCTGGACAATCTCGCTGGTGACGACGGTTTGCGCGTAGAGCGAGACGCCCTTGATGATCGTCACCAGCACGATCAACGCCGGAATCACCAGCGCCAAACCGCGATCCTGCGCCGAGAACATGGCGTAAGACTGGTCGATCAGCAGCGGATAGCCCCCGGTGGTCGCCGCGACCAGCGCCATCAGCAGGAAGGACAGCGCCAGCTTGGCCCGATAGGGCCGCACCCAGTCCCGCCAGACCCGGCCCATCAACCGCTCGGTCGTCGCGTCCAGCCGCAAGGCCCCGCCGCTCGTCTTCGTCACAATCGCGCTCTCTTTGGTCGTCGCTGGGGATCACCGCCCCCCAGGGGATGCTTTACCGATGGGGGTCCGCTTTGTCCACCGGGGCGCGGTTGGAACGGATTGAGGCGCGATCACGCCAATCTTGGATTGTGGAGACAAAGACATATAATTTCTTGTTGGTCGCAATTATTGGACGATTAAATTCAAGAGCAAGTCCGTTAATGATGCTTAAATACTCAATTGCCAAATTTGATTGCAGGGATGGCTTTTTCAGGAGCAAGAACATGCGCAAGGTCGCTCTTTTCGTGACCGCCTTGGCGCTCAATGGCTCGCAAGCCATGGCGGACGACATCACCGTTCTCTACAATCAGCGGCCCCCCTATTTGATCGAATCCGGCGGCAGCGTGTCGGGTTTGACCGGCGCCCCCGTCGCCGCCGCGTTCAAAAAGGCGGGCATTCCCTTCAAGTGGGAATCGGCCCCGTCCAACCGCCAAATGACCATGATTAAGGACAGCCCGACCCCGGTTTGCGCCGCCGGATGGTTCAAGAATCCCGAACGCGAAGCCTTCGGGCGCTTCACCGCGCCGATTTATCAGGACAAGCCGACGGTCATCCTGACGCGCGGCGGCAGCCCGGCCACCGCCCACCGCACCGTCGAGTCCCTGCTGGCTGACGACAAAATCACCGTTCTGGTCAAGAGCGGCTATTCCTATGGCGAGTTCATCGACGCCAAACTGCCCAAAGCGGCGGCGGGAAAATCATCCACGACGCAGGAAAACATCGGCATGGCGACCATGATCGCGGCGAGCCGGGCTGACGTCATGTTTCTGGCCGCCGAAGAAGGCGGCGAGCTGTTGAAAACCCCGGAGCTTGCCGACAAAGGCTTGATTTTGGCCGATCTGGCCGACATGCCGCCGGGCAACCCGCGCTATCTGTTGTGCAACCGCGCCGTGACGCCGGAAACCATCGAGGCGCTGAACCGCGCCATCGCCGCGCCCTGACGCGCCGCCCGGCTTTTCGCCCCGACAGGACCAAGGGGCGAAATGCCGGCGCCCCGCATCGACGCATCCAAGCTTCGTTAACCACTGCACGCCAGACTCAAGCCGTCAGCGTGACGCACAGTCATGGCGGAATTGATCCGGGGAGTCGGCGATGGCGAATGGCGGCAACCATGGTGGAACGGGCAACGGCGCGAGCGCCGCCCATCCCCGCAACAGGCCCCGCATCGGCATTGCGCTGGGCGGCGGCGTGGCGCGCGGGTGGGCGCACATCGGCGTGCTGCGGGCGTTGAAACGTTATGGGATCGAGGCGGACATCGTGTGCGGCGCGTCGGTCGGCGCGCTGGTCGGCGGCATCCATCTGGCGGGCAAGCTCGACGCGCTGGAGCATTGGGTGCGCAACCTCAACCGCCTGAAGATCGTCGGCTATCTGGATCTGCGGCTGCGCCAGGGCGGCGGGTTGATCGGCGGCGACAAGCTGGTGGCCGAAATGCGCCGCCACATCGGCGACACCCGGATCGAGGAGCTGCCGGTCCCCTACGTCGCCATCACCACGGATCTCGTCACCGGCCATGAGGTGTGGGTGCAGGACGGCGATCTGGTCGAGGCCATGCGCGCGTCGATCTCCCTGCCCGGCGTGTTTCCGCCGGTGATGATCGATGGGCGTTGGATGATCGACGGCGCGCTGGTCAACCCGGTGCCGGTGTCGGCCTGCCGGGCGCTGGGGGCGCAGATGGTCATCGCCGTCAATCTGGCGGGCGACATTCTGGGCAAGGCGCGCAAGCCCGGCGCCACCGTGCCGACCGCCGCCGGATTCGACCTGTTGAAGTTGATCGACGAGGAGATGCCGGAAAGCCGAACCTCCTCCATGGTCGGGGCGCTGACCCGCCGCATCTTCCGCCGCGATTACGAGGGGCCGAGCCTGTTCGGCGTGATGGTGTCGTCGCTGGGCATCGTCACCGACCGCATCACCCGCTCGCGGTTGGCGGGGGAGCCGCCCGACGTCCACATCGCCCCGCGCCTGGGCCACATCGGCCTGACCGAGTTCGACCGCGCCGACGATTGCATCCGCGAGGGGGAGGCGGCGGTGGAGCGCGCCCTGCCCGATTTGCACGACGCGCTGGCCGTCTTCGCCACCGGCCCACGGGAAAGCGCGCACGACCCGGTGCGGCGCTGACGCCGCTTGCCGAAATGGTTAACCATTATTTTGCCGAAACGAACCACTACAGCTTGCGGATGAGGAGCGTTGCCGTCAAAATCATGTGGTTCCGCCGCATGGCGGCCCAATGACCATGGCGCGGGAGGCATATGGAGGCGGTCAGCTACATCATTCTGATCGGATCGACCCTGCTGATCGTCAGCGTTCTGACCAGCTATTTGGCGTTGCGGATCGGCGCGCCGCTGTTGCTCATCTTTCTGGGCATCGGGCTGCTGGCGGGCGAGGACGGCATCGGCCGGATCGCCTTCAACGATCCGCAGACCGCCTTTTTGATCGGGTCGATGGCGCTCGCCGTCATTCTGTTTGAAAGCGGCTTCGACACCAAGCTGTCGAGCTACAAGGCCGCCGCCTGGCCCGCCATGACGCTGGCGACGGTCGGCGTCGGGATCACCACCGGCGTCATCGGCGCCGCCGCCCATTATCTGATGAATCTGCCCTGGGCCGAAGCCCTGCTGGTCGGCGCGGCGGTCAGCTCCACCGACGCGGCGGCGGTGTTCTTCCTGCTGCGGGTCGGCGGCATCACGCTGCGCGACCGCGTGCGCTCCACCCTGGAAATCGAATCGGGCACCAACGACCCGGTCGCCATCATGCTGACCATCATTCTGGTGGAGGCGGCGAGCCATGGTTGGGGATCGCCCTGGCAGGTGGCCGAGGAGCTGATCCGGTCGGTGTTTTTCGGCGGGGCGCTGGGTTTGATCGGCGGCTGGCTCGTCGTCACCTTCATCAATAAGGCGCGCTTTGAAACCGGCATGAATCCGGTGGTGACGCTGACCTTCGCGCTGTTCCTCTTCGGCGGCGCCAACGTGCTGGGCGGCAGTGGTTATCTGGCGGTCTACGCCGCCGGTCTCTACGCCGGAAACGTCAAGCTGCGCGGCGCGCTGGAGCTGCGGCGCTTCCACGCCGGGCTGACCTGGCTCAGCCAGATCGTCATGTTCGTCATGCTGGGGCTGCTGGCCACCCCGCACGAATTCGCCGACATCGCCCTGCCCGCGCTGGCCATCGCCTTTCTGCTGATTCTGGTCGCCCGCCCGCTGGCGGTGTGGATCTGCCTGCTGCCCTTCCGCTTCAGCGCCAACGAAACCACCTTCATCGCCTGGGTCGGGTTGCGCGGGGCGGTGTCGCTGCTGTTGGCGCTGGTGCCGGTGCTGGGCGGGCTGGACAACGGTCAGATGGTGTTCAACACCGCCTTCATCGTCGTCGTCGTGTCGCTGCTGGTGCAGGGTTGGACCATCGGGTCGATGGCGCGCTGGCTGGGCTTGATCGTCCCGCCGCGCCGTGGCCCGGTGGAGCGCGTCGAGCTGGAATTGCCCGGCAACGCCGATCAAGAGTTGGTCGCCTACACCGTCCACGCCAAAAGCCCGGCGGCGCGCGGGCAGCGGATGCCGCGCTGGGCGCGCCCGTCGCTGGTCATCCGCGCCGACATGGTGGTGCCGCTCTACAAGGCCAAGCCGCTGCAACCGGGCGATCACGTCTATCTCTTCGCCCCGCCCCACCAATTGCCGTTGATCGACAAGCTGTTCGGCGGCAGCCGGGCGCTGGACCAGGACGACCGGGAGTTTTACGGCGACCTCGTGCTCAGCCCCGACGCGACGGTGGAGCAGATCGCCGAGATGTACGGCCTGCCCCTGTCGCTGCCCAACGCCAAATTGACCTTGAGCGACCTGCTGCGCCACGAGTTCGGCGGATCCTGCGAGTTGGGCGACCGGGTCCGCATGGGCGACGTCGAGTTGATCGTCCGCGACATGGACGAGCGGGGCGTCACCTCCGTCGGCATGGCGCTGGAGCCGACCATGGCGACGAAGCCGCGCGTCCCCCTGTTCCGCCACCCGACGGAATTGGTCGGAAAATTGCGCAACTGGTGGGGTCGGCAGTCGTTCCGCCGCTGGAAGCGTCGGGAACAGATGAAGGAACGGCGCGGCGACGGCGATTGACGCCGCGTCCCGCGATCACTCCCCGCCATCACTCGATGGGCGGCTGACAATGGGCAGCTGACGTTGCTCGCGCACCATGTCGGCCAGCGCGTCGGGCATCATCGGGCGTCCGAAATGATAGCCTTGCAACAGATCGCAGCCGACCGACACCAGGAAGTCGCGCTGTTCGACCGTCTCCACCCCTTCGGCCACCGTGGTCAAGCCAAGGCCATGGGCCATGCCGACCGCCGCGCGCACCAGCGCGTTGCTTTTGGGGTTTTCCGGCACGTCGATGACGAAGGCGCGGTCGATCTTCAGCTTGGCCACCGGCAATTGCTGGACATAGCTGAGCGAGGAATAGCCCGATCCGAAATCGTCGATGGCGGTCTGGATGCCCAGAGCCGACAATTCGCCCAGCGTCTTGACCGCGACCTTCAGATCGCGGACCGCCGCCTGTTCGGTGATCTCCAGCCCCAGATGCGGGCGCAATTCCGGGCAGCCGCTCAGCAGCTCTTCCAGCCGCAGGGTCAGGTTGCCGCGCAGGAATTGCTGGCCGGAAATGTTCAGGAACACCCGCTCCGGCAACACGCCCTCGGCGTTCCAGCGCATCATCTGACCGATGGCGGTGGACAGCACCCAATCGGTCAAAGGCACGATCAGGCCGCTTTCCTCGGCCACCGGAATGAACTCTCCGGGCGACACCGCGCCCAAGCTTTCATGGTTCCAGCGCAGCAGCGCTTCCGCCGACACCACCCGTCCGGTTTTGGCGTCCACAATCGGCTGATAGACCAGATACATCTCGTTCCGCTCGATGGCGTGGGTCAGATGCACGGTCAACAGCATGCGCCGGGTCGCCGCCGCCGCCATTTCCGGGGTGTAGAAACAGACGGCGTTGCCGCCGTCATGCTGAACCGCCTGCAAGGCCAGCTTGGCCTTGGCGTTCAGATCCTCCAAGGTTTGCGCCGCGCCGTCCTGCAACGCCGCGCCGATGGACAGCCGCAGCCGCACCCAATGGCGGTCGGCGTAGATCGACGCGGTCAGCCGGTCGTGCAGCACGTCGGCCAAAGTCTGGGCGTGGGCGGCCCCGGTGACGCGGGCCAGCGCCGCGAACTCGTCGGCGGCGATGCGGCACATGTAGGTGTTGGGCGGCAAAACCTCCATCACCCGGCTGACCATCGCCTTCAGCGCGGCGTCACCGACATGGAAGCCGAACGCCTCGTTGATGTCGCTGAACTGGTCGATGTCCAACGTGAACAGGGCGTAGCCACCCTCCCCGACACCGCTGGTTCCGGCCAGCAGGGCTTCGCACTCTTCCAGAAAAGCGGTGCGGGTCAACACGCCGGTCAGCGGATCGTGCCGCGCCAGATAGGAGGCGCGCTGCTCCGCCGCCAGACGGTCGGAAATGTCGCGGATGATGCCGACAAAGCTGGCGCTGCCGCCCAGCCGCGCCTCGCCGACGCTCAGATGGATCGGAAAAATGGCGCCGTCTTTGCGTTTGCCCAACGTGTCGCGCCCGATGCCGATGATCTTGGGGCGTTCGGTTTTGACATAGGCGTTGATGTATTTGTCATGGTCGCGGGCGAAGGGCGGCGGCATGAGGATCGTCATCGGTTGCCCGATCAACTCCGCCTCCTCATAGCCGAACAAGACGCAGCAGGCGCGGTTGATCGAGCGGATGATCCCGCTGCGGTCGGACACGATGATGCCGTCCACCGCCGCGTCGAGCAGGGCCGCGACGAAGGGATCCCGGCGCGCCACGAAATCGGCGATCCGTTCGGGATCCCCGGTTTCGATCAGCATCCCCAGAAAGCCAAGGGTTTCCCCATCGGCGCCCTTATGGATCAACACGCTGCCGTTGAGAATCGAGCGGCGACCGTCGCACCCCGTCGTTTCGCAATCCACCAGAGCCGACAGGCCGGATCGATTCAGAGACGCGATGGCCGCGCCAACCGAACGCGCCACAGCGTGATCGACGGCAGCGAAGTCCGTTCCAACCAAAGACTGCGGCGTCCGATCCAGCACGGCGGCAAAACGGCGATCCGCGTGTCGGCAGATTCCCTCCCGGTCAATATAGACCAGCGCCAGATCCGCATGATCCAGCACGCTGGACGCCAGCGACGACAAAAAGGCCACGTCGCGGGGGAATGCCCCGCTCGCCGCGCCGTCTGTGTCTTGCAAATGTTTCGCCGGGTGCTCGAACAAGGAGTTTTCCGTTTTCACCAAGGCCGCAGCGTCATTGCGGGATAAAAAAGATCGGCGCGGGAAAGCATTATGACCCGCCGCGCCGCATTTTCCAATGTTTCCGCACAATCTCCTGTCACGACGGGGAAACGTGGAAAAAAACGGCGACGCTTCGCCAAACCCCTTGGCCCGCAAGCCCGCTTCGGCAATTCACCAAACAGCCCCCTTGGTGTGGACGGCCCAAGCGTAAGGAGATGGTTCAATCGGTCGCATGTTTTGTCACGGCCAATCAGCACTGAAGCGTTGTGACAAAAGACAGACGGAAGCAATCCCAAGTTGGTTGATCCGCCAAAGCGAGGCATCATCATCCCGAAACCGCACAACCTTGACAGGTCATAGGCTTAACAGCCAGGACGGATCATAGGCGTTCTGTCGAAAGACATACGGAATAGGACGCCGCGCACCGACGTTAACCCGACGATCGGGCGACGGACATCCGCCGCCCCGACATTCGCAGCGCAACGATGGGGAGTATCGCCATGACACCGGCATTCCACCACATTCGCCATGCCGACGGGCGCGCGTATTACGAAGGTCGTCCGTTAAGCCTCGCCGACGCCCATTTGATGCTGAACGACGACATCCTCCGCCGAACCGTCCGCCCCGGCGCCTATCTTCGGCTTGACCGAGCGGAACTGATTCTGGAATCCGGTTCCGCCGCGCAGTGACGCCAAGCGCGCCCACGGGCGGGCAATGTCGAGGATTGGCGTGGGTTGTTTCAATTTGTTACCCTAATATTGCGGCGTCTTCAGCGCGTTGCGTCCAGAATGGCGCTCATCTGTTCCAGAAGGGAATGCCGCTGGGCCGACAATGCTGAACGCAACCAACCCGATGCTCGACGCGATGGACATCATCCGGGGAACCGACGTCATTTCGGATGAGAAAAAGCGCGTGCTGTTTCAGGGCCTGAACGATCTGCGTCGCCACAACTGCCCGCCCCCGGAGCATTGCGCGCAGTGCCCAACATCCAAAAATTGTATGGCCGCCATTGCGGATCTGCTCGGCTCCTAGGATTCGCACTTGCAACGCCCTGTCACGCACACCGACGACGACGCAACGCTCTGTTCGATTGAAATTCTCGCCGAAGCGGTTGAGATGGCCTTCGTTCCCGGCGTTCTGGAGTTGCGCACCCTGCGCGACGCCTTGCAGGACGCCCTGACATCCAACTCCTCGGACGCGATCCGGCTGGCCTACAGCGCCTTCAGCCGGGTGGACCGCGATTTCCGCCAGCGCATCAGCCATCACGCCCTGTCCCTGGCCAGTCTGCGCCGCCAAAACGCTGGCCCGATCCTGCGGACGGCGCGGCGCTGAACTCCGGCTCTTTGGCCGCCTCGACAGAGGCCCGGAACCATTCGCCATCCTCCGCGTTGATTGGGGACAGACCCACCGCACAGGAGCTTTCCAATGAACAAGGACCGCATCGCGGGCGCCGCGCATGTCGCCAAGGGCGCCGTGAAGGAAAAAGTTGGCGAGATTCTTGGCGACGCCTCGCTGACGATTGACGGCAAAGCCGAAAAGGCCGCCGGAAAAGTTCAAAACGCCATCGGCGGGGCCAAGGACGCCATCAAGGACGCCTTGCCGTAACAGTCTGAGCCGAAACCATCCGGCTCTTTGAACCTGACCGGGCGCGCGCGGCTTCTCCCATTCAGGGGCCGCGCGCGCCTGGTTCGTTTCACCCCGCCGCCTGGACCGCCTGCCGGTCGGCCAGACGCAGGGTCAGCAAACGGGCCAGCCCCCACAGCGCGCTTTCCGCCTGCCCCAGCGCCGCCAGCAGCCGCGTGCGTTCGTCCAGGGGAATGCCGCTGTCCGATTCCAGATAGCTCTGGCGCAGCCGCGCGGCGGCCCCGCCCTGGTCGCCGATCATGCCGTGGATCATCCGCAGATCGTCAACGTCCCCGCTCTCCAGCGCCGCCAGCGTCTCCAGCAACACCGCGTCCAGCGCCTCCAGCAGAATGTCGGCGAAGCGCCGCCCAGCCTCCGACAGGGGGGCGGCGCCAAGCTCCTGGGTGAAGTCGAACAGGTGGCGTTCCAGCGCGCGGGCGTGATCCTGGCTTTGCAGAACCCCCATCAGCACTGGGACCAGGGGCGGCGGCATCGTCCGCTTGCAGAGATTGCCGACAAAGCCGTCGATTTCCTTGGACAGCGCCGCCAGCGCCGTGTGCAGGGCGACGGCCTTGCCCGTCCGCTTGGCGTCGTCGCCACCACCCGACCGCGCCAGCGCCAACAGCGGGGCCAACGCCGCCCGGTAACGGGCCTGTTCCTTTTCCAGCAGGCGCAGCGCCGATTCCGGCTCCTCCACCGCGCGGGCGAAGAGGTGTTTCGGCAGGGACAGATCCTCGTCCTCGCTCTTGCCCTGGCCGATGCGCGACAGCAGACGCGCCATCAGCGGCACGAAGGGCAGCATCACCGCCGTGTTGAAGATGTTGAAGCCGGTGGAATAGGTGGCGATGGCGATAGGCACCAGCGGGTAGCTGACCGCCCCGCCCGCCCCCGTCACCGCGACTCCGGGATCGCCGCCCAGCGCCCAGGCGACCAGTTTCAGCGACAGCGGAAACAGCGGCAGCATCAGCAGCACGCCGATGACGTTGAAGGACATGTGGGCGTAAGCGGTGCGCCGCGCGTTCAAGGACAGGTTCAGCGCCGCGACGTAGGAGGTCGCCGTCGTCCCGACATCCGCCCCCAGCGTGAAGGCCAGCGCCGTGTGCCAATCCATCACGCCCGACGCCCCCAGCCCCATGACGATGCCGACGGTGGCGGACGAGGAATGGATGATCGCCGTGACCAGCGCCGACAGGGCGACGCACAGCAGGATGCCGCCGTAGCTGTCGGCGGACAGCAGGGTGAAAACCTCCATCATCGCCGGGGCGGAGCGAATCGGGCGGAAGCCGCTGGTCAGCAGATCCAACCCGTAAAAAATCATGCCCAACCCCAGAATCGCCAAGGCGGAGTAGCGGATCTTCGGGTTGCCGACGAAGAGATAGACCAGCGCCGCCACGCCGATGACCGGCAAACCCCATTTGCCGATGGGCAACGCGACAAAAACCGTGGTCAGCGTCGTGCCGATGTTGGCGCCCATGATGAGGCCGATGGCCTGTTCCAGCGTGACGATGCCGCTGTTGACGAAGCCGACCACCATCACGGTCATCACCGTGCTGGATTGGATCACCCCGGTCACGAAGGTGCCGGTCAGCAGGGCGAAGATTCGGTTGGTGGTGAAGCGCTCCAAAATCTGGCGCATCCGCTCGACCGCCAGCGATTGGATGCCGTCGGACAGAAACTCCATCCCCAGCATGAACAGCCCGAGTCCGCCCAGAACCCGAAACACCATGTCTTGAATGACGCCGCCGTCCATCCCGTTTCACCCCTTTGTCACAGAAGCGCAAAGCATAAGCGGCTTTTTGGTTCGTGCGCATGGGGAAGTCGTAAGACGCGCGTGGAAATGCGCTGTTGCCGCCCCATCGCGCCCTATCTATGATGCGCCGCCCCGGCCAGATGGTCGAACGACGCGCTTAGATTCGGATCCCATGCTCCAGTTCATTCGCAATTTCGCCGGTTCATGGGTCGTCAAGATCCTGTTCGTGCTGTTGATCCTCAGCTTCGGCATCTGGGGGATCGGCGACGTGTTCCGCTCCAGCACGCCAACCTCGGTGGCCGAAGTCGGTTCGGTGGAAATCGGGCGCGAGGCGCTCGACCAGGAATTCCGCCGCCAGATCGAACGGCTGCGCCCGATGCTCGGCGGCAATCTGACCGCCGAACAGGCCAAGCAGTTCGGCTTGCTCGAACAATCGCTGCAATCGCTGATCCAGCGCGCGCTGTTCGACCTCGCCGCCAAGGACGCCGGAATCGCCGTCGGGCCGGAGGTGGTCAAGCTGCGCATCGCCGACGAACCGGCCTTCCGCAACCAGCAGGGCCAGTTCGACGCGAACATGTTCCGCACCGTGCTGCGCAACAACCAACTGACCGAAGACGGCTACATCGCCCTGATTCGCCGCGAGACCGCGCGCGAGCTGGTCGCGGGCGCCGTCAACGCCGGGGTCGCCGCGCCCAAGACGCTGACCCAGGCGCTCTACCGCTTCCGTGGTGAAAAGCGCGTGGCCGAGGTGGTGACGCTGACCAACGCGTCCGTCGGCGACGTCGGCAGCCCGGACGAGGCGGAAATCACCCGCGCCTATGAGGACCATCAGGTCCGCTTCACCGCGCCGGAATACCGCGCCCTGACCGTGGCGCAACTGTCGCCCGACGCGCTGGCCGCCGACATCAAGATCGACGACGCCCAACTCCGCGCCGCGTACGACGAGCGCGCCGCCGAGTTCGGCACGCCGGAAAAGCGCAACATCCTGATGACCGTCGTCGATGACGAGGCCAAGGCCAAGGCCATCGCCGAAGCGGCCAAGACCAAGGGTCTGGCCGACGCCGCCAAAGAGGCCGGGGTGGAGCCGCTGACGCTGGACGGCATCGCGCGGACCGAACTGCCCGAACTGGGCGACGCCGCCTTTGCTTTGGAGCAAGGCAAGAGCAGCGAGCCGATCAAGAGCGGCCTTGGCTGGCACGTCCTGGCCGTCACCGGCGTTCAGGCCGGATCGACCAAGAGCTTTGACGAGGTGCGCGGCCAACTCGCCGCCGACATCCGCAAGGAAAAGGCGCTCGACGCCGTGTTCGCCATCGCCAACCGGGTCGAAGACCAGCTCGCCAGCGGCGCGCCGCTGGAAGAGGTGGCGAAGGCCCAAGGGCTGACGCTGAGCAAGGTCGCGGCGGTGGACAGCAGCGGCAAGGCCCCGGACGGCAAGGACGCCGCCCCCACCCTGCCCACCCTGAAGGCCCTGCTGCCGAACGTTTTCCAATTGAAGGCGGGCGCGTCCACCAACCTGTCCGAAGGGCAAGGCAGCGTCTTCACCGCCGTCCGCGTGGACAGCGTGATTCCGGCGGCCCTGCGTCCGCTGGCCGAGGTGCGCGATCAAGTCGTCGCCGGTTGGCAGAACGACAAGCGCGCCGCCCTGGCCGCCAAGAAGGCCGAAGAGATCGCCACCAAGCTGACCAAGGGTCTGGAGGCCGCCGCCCAGGACGTCGCCAACCAGTCCGGCGCCAGCGCCGCCATGACGGTTCCCTTCGCCCGCGACGCCAAATCGGTGAACGGCCTGCCCGGCGATCTGGTGGCCAAGCTGTTCGCCGCCAAGCCGGGCGAGGTGGTCAGCGGGACCAGCGCCGATTCGCAGATCGTCGCCCGCCTGCGCGAAATCATCCCCGCCGATCCCGCCGCCCCGGACGCCGCCCTCGGCCCGCTGGAGACCAGCGTCAACCAGGGCGTGGAAAGCGATCTGATGGCCCAGTTCGGCGCCGCCCTGCGCGTCCGCTACCCGGTGCAGATCCACCGCCAGCGCATCGACCAGTTCTTCGCCGCCAACAACTGAGACGCGCGGCCCGCCGCGTCCGTCCTCTGACAAAGGTTCGATCCCGTGAAGGTCCAGCCCGAACACACCGCCTTCGACGCCGTTTACGCCGCCGGACGGCCCCAGGTGGTGTGGACCACCCTGGTCAGCGATCTGGAAACCCCGGTGTCGGCCTATATGAAGCTGGCGGACGGGCGGCCCTTCGGCTTTCTGTTGGAATCGGCGGAGCGCGGGGCCGGGTCGCGGCGCGACCGCTATTCGGTGATCGGCTTCAAGCCCGACGTGGTGTGGCGGTCGCGCGGGTCGAAGGCGGAGATCAACCGCGACGCCCTGCATGATTCCGCCGCCTACCAGCCGCTCGACGCCGCCCCGTTGGAGGCGTTGCGCGCGCTCATCAACGAAAGCCGCATCGACCTTCCGGCGGAGCTGCCGCCGATGGCCGCCGGTCTGTTCGGCTATCTGACCTACGACATGGTCCGTCTGATGGAGCGTCTGCCCGACGCCAACCCGGACGAGCTGAACATCCCCGACGCCATCCTGACCCGCCCCAGCATCGTGGCGATCTTCGACAGCCACACCGATTCGATCACGCTGGTCACGCCGGTCTGGCCCAAGCCGGGGGTGGATTCCGCCGCCGCCTACGCCGACGCGCGCGAACGCCTGACCGACGCGCTGTCCGATCTGGAACGCCCGCTGCCCTACCGGCGCGAGCCGCGCAGCGAAGCGGGCCTGCCGCTGGCCTGGACGTCCAACACGACCCAGGCCGAGTATCACGCCATGGTCGAGACGGCGAAGGAGTATATCCGGGCGGGCGACATCTTCCAGGTGGTGCCGTCGCAGCGCATCCGCTTCCCCTTCAAGCCGTCGCCGCTGGCGCTGTACCGCACGCTGCGCCGCCTGAACCCGTCGCCCTTCCTGTTCCATTGCGATTTCGGCGACTTGACCGTCGTCGGCTCCAGCCCGGAGATTCTCGTCCGCGTGCGCGATGGCAAGGTGACGGTGCGTCCCATCGCCGGAACCCGCAAGCGCGGCGCGACGCCGGAGGAAGACCAGGCGCTGGCCGACGATCTGCTGAGCGATCCCAAGGAGCTGGCCGAGCATCTGATGCTGCTCGACCTTGGCCGCAACGACGTGGGCCGCGTGGCGAAGATCGGCACCGTCAAGGTGACGGCCAAGATGATCGTGGAGCTGTACAGCCACGTCATGCACATCGTGTCGAACGTCGAGGGCGACCTGGATCCGAAATACGACGCGCTCGACGCGCTGGTCGCCGGTTTCCCCGCCGGAACCGTCTCGGGCGCGCCCAAGGTCCGCGCCATGCAGATCATCGACGAGCTGGAAAAGGCCCGGCGCGGCGTCTACGCCGGTTGCGTGGGCTATTTCGGCGCGTCCGGCGCGATGGACACCTGCATCGCGCTGCGCACCGCCGTGCTGAAGGACGGCATGATGTATGTCCAGGCGGGCGGCGGCGTCGTCGCCGACAGCGACCCGGAATCCGAATATCAGGAAACCGTCAACAAGGCCAAGGCGCTGATCCGCGCGGCGGAAGAAACCGTGCGGGCGACGTCGGAACGGTAACAGCCCCATCCACCGCATCCCACCAGAAAACAGGAAGCCCCCGGTTCCGCGCAGGACCGGGGGCTTTCCACAGTGTGGCAATCGCGGCCTGCTGGTTATGAGCAACTGGCCCCATACGGAATCGGTCTTTTACTGAGATTTTGGAGTCGCAATTGGTGGGGCAAGCTGCGTTTCAACATCTCTTGGGGTTGCAAAATCACTGTAATATTTAATAGCCACAAGGATGGCGCCCAGTATGAGCGGAGCAACAATTGCCGTTAAAAGAGCCATAAAAGTTTGGCGGTAGAAATTACTACCTTTGCTGACCTCAGACAAAACAGCCGCATTGTGAGCCTGCATACTATCAAGCAGCGATTTTCTTACAGCCTCTTCTTTTTCCGCTTCTATCCTTTCTTCCAGGAAAGTTAGAGACGCTTCACCGAAAAGCTGTAGGGATTTACTTTCAAGATCACGGAAATAATTTGCCGTTAAATTATTCTGGATGTGCTGATTTATCTCCTCGGCGGATGGGTGTGGATTTCCATTGGAAATTCGATGATTAATCCACGCTTCCAGATCAGCCCAAAACAATCCGTATGAAATAATTCCTGCAACATCTCGCGTAGTGTTTTCTCCATCAACCTCAACAAGGTTACGGAAGACCTCATGAATCGTATTTGGCACAGCTCACTTCTTACCTGAATATGTTTTTGAAGACAGGATGTTTTGTCCAGCTTTTGCTAGAGCACTGCGAGCAGCGCCCTTATCAACCAAAACAAACTTCTCACCATTTGATCCACGCACAACTTCTACAGAGCCGCTTACGCTTTTCCGCGAGCTAACCTCCGTAATGCGGCCAGTGTTTGAATCCCGCTTGATGAACGTCATGAGCCCCTCCATTCTCAAGGATAACATGGGGTCTAACGCGACCAAATACGAAAGTGACAGCAGGCAACATTCCGTCGTGTCGTGATGGCGGTTAGAGTCTGGGCTGGCGCGCCCCCTCACACCTTGATCGACGCGACGAAGCGGTCGGCGTCGCTTTCCAGTTGGTGCAGTTCGGTGGTGAGCTGACCGGCGGAATACATCATTTCGATGGCGGATTTGCCGGTTTCGGCGGCGGTGATCGCCATGGTGCTGACGCTTTCCGACACCTCGTGCGAGTTGTGGGTGGCGCGGTCGACCGCCGAGGCGATTTTTTGGGTGTGCTCCAACTGCTGGCTGACGGCGGCGGACACTTCGCTCGACAGGACTTGAACCTCCTCCACCGTGCTGCGGATGGCGCGGATGGCGTCCACCACGTCCGCCGTCGCCCCCTGGATGGCGCCGATCTGGCTGCCGATGTCCTCGGTGGCCTTGGCGGTCTGGTTGGCCAGCACCTTGACCTCTTGCGCCACCACGGCGAAGCCCTTGCCGGCCTCGCCCGCGCGGGCGGCTTCGATGGTGGCGTTCAGCGCCAGCAGGTTGGTTTGCCCGGCGATGTCGGTGATGAGGCGGACGATCTCGCCGATGCGCTGCGAGCTGTCGGCCAGCGCCTGCACCGCCGCGTCGCTCTGGCGCGCCCGGTTGACCGCGCGCTCCACCGCCGTCGAGGTGGTGTTGACCCGCCCGCCGATCTCGCCGATCGAGGTGGTCAGCGTCTGCGACACCGTGTTGACGATGCCGACCACCTCCGAGGTTTGATCGGCCTTCTCGGCGGTGTGCAGGGCCTGGTTCTTCATTGTTTCGGCGATGTCGCGCAGCAGATGGGCGCCGTTGCGGATCTGCTCGGTGGCGCTGCCGACGGTGCCCAGCACCCGGCCAAAGGCCACGTCGAAATCATTGGCGACGACGCGCAGCGACGCCTTGCGGTCGGCCTCCGCCCGGCGTTCGGATTCGCGCGCTTCGATTTCCAGATCGTGGGTGCGTTGCAGATTGTCCTTGAACACCGACACCGCGCGGGCCATCGAGCCAATCTCGTCGCCGCGCTTGGTGCCGGGAACGGCGGCCTCGCGGTCGCCCGACGCCAGCTTTTCCATCGCCGCCTCGATCAGGCGCAAGGGGGTGGTGATGCTGCGGGCGACGAACAGGCTGGTGATGATGAAGCCGATCAGCAGGACGGAGCCAGCCATCAGGGCGTTGGCGATGACGTCTTCACGCACGGCGTTCTGTTTGTCCACCGCCCCGGTCATGCCCGAGTTCGCGTTGACCAGCAGCGCGTCGAAACGCGGCACCAGCGCCTGGAAGGTCTCGTTGAAGCTCGCCACCTGGGCGCGGAACGCCTTGCTGCCATCGACGAATTTGCCGAGATCGGCGCGATAGACGCGCGCCAGCTTTTCCAGCTTGACCTGGGTGGCGTCGTCCAGGCCGGAATCGGCCAGGAAGAAGGTGAATTCGTTGAAGGCCTTGCGGTGGCCGGACAGCATCCCCTCGTCCTGATAGATGATGAAGTCCTTCTCCATCTTGCGCATCGATTCCATGCGGCTGGTCAGCTTGTCGGCGTTCGGCCACTGCTTCAACTCGTCCTCGATCTGCTTGGCCGACGTCCGCAGCTTGCCGCGCAACCCCGCCTCGTCGGTCAAGCCCAACTCCTTGGCCTTGTCCACCACATTGGTGAACTGGCCGTTCAGCCCGGCCAGCCCCTGCGTCACTTGATCGATGTCGTTCGCCTCCATCAGGACGCCCGCGCTGCTCTTGATGTCGGTCAGCAGGCCCACCGCCTCGTTGGCGTTGGCCTCGAAGGAGCGGGCGGCGTCCTCGTCCCGCTCCATCACGAAACGCTGACCTTGGAACTGCAAACGGGCGACCCGGCGCTCGATGTCGGTGGTGCGCTCGTAAATCTCGCGGAAACGGTTCATTTCCGCCGTCGCCTCGAACACCTGCCCCGCCCCGACGACGATGGTCCCCCCCAGCAAACCCAGCGTGACCAGCGAGGCGACGACCAACAACGCGATCCGCGTGCCGATGGAGAGGTTGGACAGCATGGGCCAGGGTTCCTTTGGACAGATCCGAACGCCCGCAAGATCAATCCTGACCAAACGGAGCGGCCAACATGTACGCCGCTGTGACGACGTCCTTGTTAAGCTTTGGTGTCGTTTTTGTGTCATTGACCGCGCGCGTTGCCAGCAACGCCGCGCCGCGCCTATGCTCGCCGCGCCCTTGCCCAACCGCGCGGAGTGATCCGGTGTCGTCCTTCGCCCTGTCGAAATTGCTGTGGGGGCTGGTGAATCCCGGAAACGCCCTGGTTGTTTTGCTGACTGTTGGCGTCGTCGCGCTGCGCCTGCCGCGCTGGCGGCGAGCGGGGGAGCGGCTGGTCGCCCTGGTCTGCCTGTCGTTTCTGTTGGTGACGATGACGCCGCTGGCGGCCCTGGTCGCCCTGCCGCTGGAAAACCGCTTTCCCCGTCTGGTGGAGCCGGAACGGGTGGACGGAATCATCATGCTGGGCGGCGCCGTCAACCCGACGCTCACGGCTGATCGGGGCGACCCTTCGGTCAACGACGCCGCCGAACGGGTGTTCGCTTTCGCCGACCTGATCCGCCGCCACCCGGAGGCGCGCGCTGTGTTCACCGGCGGCTCCGGCAACCTGTTCGGGCAGGACGTCAAGGAGGACCAAACCATCCGCGCCGTTCTGGCTCAGGCGGGGATTGCCGACGGACGGGTGATCTACGAGGCGGAATCCCGCAACACCTGGGAAAACGCGTTGTTCAGCAAGGCTCTGGTCGCTCCCAAGCCGGGGGAGCGTTGGGTTCTGGTGACGTCGGCGGCGCACATGCCGCGCTCGGTCGGGATTTTCCGCAAACTCGGCTGGCCGGTGACGCCCTACCCCGTCGATTACCGCACCCGCCACGACGCCACTCCCTTCGTTCCGGCGGAGCTGGATCGCCCCCTGGTCTTGCTGGGCGACGCGGTGCGGGAATGGCTCGGCCTGTTCTCCTATTATCTGATGGAGCGGACCGACGCCCTGTTCCCAGCGCCGTGAGGGCGTGCAACGACCTGTTGGCCCAAGGATCTCTTTTCGTTGATAAAACCGTCACCATTCGCTTGACCCTGTCGCCGTGGGGCGCTATATCACCGCTCCACACCACGGCGCGGCCCCACAAGGACAGCGTCGGAGCCGGTTGGGATGGCGCGGTGGCAGAGTGGTGATGCAGCGGACTGCAAATCCGTGTACGTGGGTTCGATTCCCGCCCGTGCCTCCATCCCGGAATGTCAATAAGGTCAAATGGTTAGCCCCGCTCCGGCGGGGCTTTTTGTTTTGGGTTTTCCCTCGACGGGTCGACAAAACCGCAGGCCCATCGCGCTGGCGTTTTTTTGCAAATAGGGCTTGGCAGGCCGCCAATGTTTCGCTATACACCCGCCCACGCCAACACCGGCGCTCGCCAGACGGCGCGGCACCGATCCCGGTTAGCTCAGTTGGTAGAGCAGCGGACTGTTAATCCGCTTGTCGCTGGTTCGAGTCCAGCACCGGGAGCCAGATTGAAAAGGGCCGAACGCCGCGTGCGTTCGGCCCTTTTCCGTATGCCCGCCTCCATCCGTGCTTGGTCGTCCGTGATGTGTGGTCCGAACGACACGCTGCCCAAAAGACGATGCGGATCGGCGCGAATAGTCTGCCGCTTTCCCAGGCAGAGGATTAAGCTGACAGCAGTTCCGAACCACCGCCCACACAGTTGGCCGGTTTGACGCGTTTCGCCAAACCCGCTGTCCTCAAAGATAAACGCCAGTCCGGGGGCGCCGGTCCGGGGGCTTCTCCCTTGATGGAGGACCGCCATGTTTTTGCCGCTGCATCTGCACACGCCCAGCGACCCGAGGCTTCTGCTCGACCATGACGAGCCGTTGCACAGCCGCGATTGCGTCGCGCCGTTGCTTTTGTCCATCATCGCCGCGCTTCTGGCCCTGGCCGTCCTTGGCGCTGATTGGCGAGGAACCTGGTTCGCTTCGGAACCGTCCTTGCCGCAAAGCACCCGGACGCTGATTATGACGCCGCAGCCGCGCTGAGCGGCAAGGCCCGTCCACTCAGCCGACCAGATCGTCGTAAATGGTGGAGTCCGGTTCGCCCTCGCCAGCTTGCGACACCACGCGCTTCCACTCGCCGCACCAGGCGGTGGAGATGGTGACGGGGAAATCGCCTTCCGGGCTGCGCGGCGTCACCACCGGCGGGTAACGATGACACGCGCCCTTCGGTCCGCGCTGGCGCAGGCCCTGCCCCTCCCAGAAGCGGCAGGTGTAACAGGTGTCGAGACGCTTCATCGCGGACCAGCCCCCTTTGTGATCGTCGGCCATCATGGCGGCCTCGGCGGTCTGGCGCAATACGCCCGCGCCCGCGCGTCCAGCGCGCAATTGCGCTTGAAGGTTTGGCGACGTCTTGATGCGGTCGCCCTGCGCGCAATCTCATAAGAAGCGCCCCCACGCCGGGCGCGCGGGCGGGAGGGCGACATCATGCGGATCCTCGGCGCAACCCACAGAGTTCGGCGGCCATGGCCAGATTGGCGGCGCGCCGCGCGCCCGCTCCTGCCGCTGTTGGCGGCGCTGGCGCTGTGGCTCGTTCCGCCAGCGGCCCGCGCCGAGGGGCTGGACGCCGAACGGCTGGTTCAGGCCATCGTCGGCGTGTCCGCCGTCGCCCCGCCCGACGTGCAAAGCTCCCGCAATCTGGGGGCCAAACGCGAAGGCAGCGGAATCGTCATCGACGGGTCCGGGCTGATCCTGACCATTGGCTACACGGTGATGGAGGCCTCCGACATCCAGGTCACGACGGCGGATGGAAAACGCTATCCGGCGACTCTGGTGGCTTATGACACGGTCAGCGGTTTCGGGCTGTTGCGCGGGGAACAGGGATTCACGGCGCCGTGGCTGCGGCTGGGCGGCTCCGCCACGCTGACCGAGGGCGACACGCTGCTCGCCCTGACCGGCGGCGAGCGGCGCGGCGCGACAGCGGTGCAACTGGTCAGCAAGCGCGAGTTCGCGGGCTATTGGGAGTATCTGCTCGACGACGCGCTGTTCACCTTCCCGCCGATCCGCGCCTTCAACGGGGCGGCTTTGGTCAACCGCGACGGGGCGCTGGTCGGCGTCGGCTCCCTGCTGGTCGCCCAGGCGCTGGAGGGGCGCGGCCTGCCCGGCAACATGTTCGTTCCGGTGTCGGCGCTGGAACCGATCCTGGGCGATCTGCTGGCCTATGGACAAAGGCAGGAACCCGCCCGCCCCTGGCTGGGCGTGACCCTGCGCGAGGACAATGGGCGCCTGCTGGTCGAACGGGTGTCGCCACGCGGACCCGCCGAAAAGGCCGGGCTGCGGGCGGGGGACTGGATCGTCGGAGTCGCGGGCGGTCGTTTCGCCGGGCTGGCCGATTTCTACCGCAAGCTCTGGGGCGTCGGCCCGGCGGGGGTGGTCATCCCGCTGGAGATCATGCGCGGCGCCAAGCTGGAGCCGGTCGCCGTCCCGTCCGCCGACCGCGCGCGCTTCCTGCGCCTGAACCCGACCTTGTGAGGGCGGAATGCGTCCAAGCCTGTGACGCGGGGCGTCGGATGGGGTAGAGATCCGCCATCTCCGCCCCACCGCCGACCGGACCCGCCCGATGAACCACCCCGACATCGAGATCCTCGACAAGAAGACCGTGTATCAGGGCTTCCTGCGGATCGATTCCTACCGCCTGCGCCACAAGAAGTTTGACGGGACTTGGACCGACGTCCTGCCGCCACGCGAGGTGTGCGATCGGGGACCGGCGGTCGGCGTCATGCTGTATGACCCCGAGCGGGACGCGCTGGTGATGATCGAACAGTTCCGCGTCGCCGCCGCCACCGTTCCCGGCGGCCCGGCCTGGATGACCGAAATCGTCGCCGGGATGGTCGACCCCGGCGAATCGCTGGAGGAGGTCGCACGGCGCGAGGCGATGGAGGAGGCCGGTTGCGCCATCCAAGAAATCGAGTTGATCGGCGATTATTTCGTCAGCCCCGGCGCCTTCACCGAACAGGTCTTCGTCTATTGCGGACGGGTGGACAGCCGTGGCCTCGCCGCCACCGGCGGGCTGGAGGAGGAGCATGAGGACATCCGCATCATGGTCATGCCGGTGGACGAGGTTATCGCCCTGATGGACGCCAACCGCCTGCGCAACTCGCTGGCCATCATCGCCGTCGGTTGGCTGGCCCGCCATCGCGAGGCGCTGCGTCGGCGCTGGTTGGGCGAGGCGTCGAAATAACGATTATTTTTCGTTCAATGCAGGGTTTCACAGCGCAGTCTTGAATCACGCATTCCAAACACCGATAGTGAATCGATCAAACACCACATTGTCTCAGGAGAGTTTGCCGTGGATATTCGCAACGGCTTTATCGGCGCCATCGGCAACACCCCGCTGATCCGCCTGGAAGGCCCGTCGCAGGCGACGGGGTGCGAGATTCTCGGCAAGGCGGAATTCCTCAACCCCGGCGGGTCGGTGAAGGACCGCGCGGCGCTGGCCATCGTCCAGGACGCGGTCGCGCGCGGGGCGCTGCGCCCCGGCGGCACCATCGTCGAAGGCACGGCGGGCAACACCGGCATCGGGTTGGCGCTGGTCGGCAACGCGCTGGGCTACCGCACCGTCATCGTCATGCCGGAAACCCAGAGCCAGGAAAAAAAGGACATGCTGCGCCTCGTCGGCGCTGATCTCCGTCTGGTTCCGGCGGTTCCCTATTCCAACCCGGACAATTACGTCCGCTTCTCCGGCCGTCTGGCCGAGGAGTTGGCGAAGACCGAGCCGAACGGCGTCGTCTGGGCCAACCAGTTCGACAACACCGCCAACCGCGAGGGCCATCGCCTGACCACCGGCCCGGAGATTTGGGAGCAGACCGGCGGGCGGATCGACGCCTTCACCTGCGCCGTCGGCAGCGGCGGCACGCTGGCCGGAATCGGGCTGGCGTTGAAGGAGCGCAACCCCAACATCCGCATCGCGCTGGCCGACCCGATGGGCGCGTCGCTGTTCCATTACTACGCGTTTGGCGAATTGAAGGCCGAGGGCAGCTCGATCACCGAGGGCATCGGCCAGGGCCGCATCACCGCCAATCTGGAAGGCGCGCCCATTGACCAGGCCCTGCAAATCACCGACGAAGAGGCCCTGCCGATCATCTTCGACCTGATTAAGACGCAAGGTCTGGTGCTGGGCGGTTCGTCGGGGATCAACATCGCCGCCGCCATGCGGGTGGCCCGCGATCTCGGCCCCGGCCACACAATCGTGACGATTTTGTGCGATGGCGGGCAGCGCTACCAATCGAAACTCTTCAATCCGGCCTTCCTCCGTGAGAAGAATCTCCCTGTGCCGGATTGGCTCGACTGATTCATTTTCGCGAGGGTTCATGGACGCGCTGTTTCGCGAGGACGCCTACGCCCAACGCTGCGCCGCCACCGTGCTTTCGGTGGACGAGCGCGGCGTCCGGCTCGACCGCACGGTTTTCTACCCGACCGGCGGCGGGCAGCCCGGCGACACCGGCTTTCTGCGCTTTGACGGCGGCGAAATCCGCGTCGCCGACACGGTGAAGGGCGAGGCTGGTCCCGACGACGTCATCCATGTTCTCGACCCCGCCGCCACGCCGCCCGCCGTCGGCGCGACGGTCGAGGCGGTGATCGATTGGGACCGCCGCCACCGTCACATGCGGATGCACACCGCCCTGCACCTGCTGTGCGCGGTGGTGCCGGGGTCCGTCACCGGCGGGCAGATCGGGGCGGACAAGAGCCGCCTGGATTTCAACGTTCCCGCCGAAAGCCTGGACAAGGACGCCATCGCCGCCGCCGTCAACGCGTGGATCGCGGCGGACACCCCCGTCACCACCCGCTGGATCACCGACGCGGAGATGGCGGCGGCGCCGGAGCTGGTGCGCACCATGTCGGTGAAGCCGCCGACCGGATCGGGCCGCGTCCGCCTGCTGAACATCGAGGCCGTCGATCTGCAACCCTGCGGCGGCACCCACGTCGCCCGCACCGGGGAAATCGGCGCCATCGAGGTGGTGAAAATCGAAAACAAGGGCAAGCAGAACCGCCGCGTCGTCATCGCGCTGGTGGACTGACCAGTTTGGGCTGACCGCTGCGGACTGACCGCGCCCATTCACAGCAAGGAACCGCCGCCATGACCGATTCGGTCGACACCCTGCCCGTCGACGCCCTGCCCGGCCCCGTCGTTTCCACCGACTGGCTGGCCCGCAATCTGGGCCGCCCCGGCCTGCGCATCCTCGATTGCTCCTGGTATTTCCCGTCGCAGAACCGCGACACCCACGGCGAATTCACCGCCACCCGGATTCCCGGCGCGCAATTCTGCGACGTGGACGACGTGTCCGCCCCCGACACCCACCCCCTGCCCCACATGATCCCCGACGCCGCGACCTTCGCCGTCAAGATCGGCGCGTTGGGCGTTGGCGACGGCGACACCATCATCACCTACGACAGCGCCGGGATCGCCACGGCGGCGGCGCGGGTGTGGTGGATGGTCCGGCTGTTCGGTTCTGACCGGGTGGCCGTGCTGGACGGCGGTTTGCCGAAATGGCTGGCGGAGGGTCGCCCGACCGAGTCCGGCCCGGCCCCGGCCCCGGAGGCGCGGGTCTTCACCGCCGCCCTGCGTCCGGATCTGGTCCGCAGCGTGGACGAGGTGTTGGCCAACATCGACCGCGCCGCCGATCAAGTGACCGACGCCCGCGCCCAAGCCCGCTTCGAGGGCGCCGCCGCCGAACCCTGGCCGGGCCGCCGCAGCGGGCGCATTCCGGGAAGCTTCAACCTGCCCCACACCGACCTGATCGACGCCGACAGCAAAACCCTGCTGCCGCCGGACGTCATCACGGCCAGGGCCAAGGCCGCCGGGTTGGATCTCGACCGCCCGGTGGTGGCCTCCTGCGGCAGCGGCATCACCGCCTGCGTCATCGCGCTGGCCTTGGCGACGGCGGGCAAGACCGACGTGGCGATTTATGACGGGTCCTGGGCGGAATGGGGCTTGCGCGCCGATCTGCCGATGGATGTCGGTCCTCGGGTTGAGTGAGCGGGCCGGATGAGCGGCGGCAAACCCACGCCCCTGCTGGCCATCCGCGTCTGCGATCCGCGTGATCGCGACGCGGTGGCGGCGCTGTGGGCGGCCTGCGGGCTGGTGGTTCCCTGGAACGACCCGCTGGCCGACATCGCGCTGGCCCTGTCCAAGCCGAACGCCACCATTTTGCTCGGCACGCTCGACGGGTTGATCCTGTCGAGCGTCATGGTTGGTCATGACGGTCATCGCGGCTGGATTTACTATCTGGCGGTCGATCCGGCCTTTCAGGGCCATGGTCATGGCCGCCGCATGGTCGAAGCCGCCGAGGCGTGGCTGATCGAGGCCGGAATGCCCAAGCTTCAGCTTTTGGTGCGCGAATCCAACCTAGGAGCGCTGGCCTTCTACGAGCGGTTGGGCTATGCCAAATCACCGGCAACGATGATGCAAAAATGGCTGACGAAACCTTCTCGCTGATGCGCCCCGCTTTGCCGACCGCCGTGAAACCCGGTCATCTGTCCGTCATCGTCACCTATCTGGAGATGACGGCCCCGCCCGCTCACGCGCCGCTGGAGCGCCCCAAGGGCGATCTGGCCGTGGTCCGCGCCAACCCGCCGAGCTGGTCCTTCTACCGCTATCTCTATGACACGGTGGGCGAGCCGTGGCTGTGGCACGAGCGCCGCCGCATGGCCCGCAAGGAGCTGGAGCGCAGCCTCAACGATCCGCTGGTCGAGGTCTGGGTGCTGTATGTGAACGGAACCCCGGCGGGCTACGCCGAAATCGACCGGCGCGAGGCGGCGACCGATCTGGCCTATTTCGGCATGCTGCCCGACTTCATCGGCTACAAATTCGGCCCCTGGCTGCTCGACACGGCGATCCGGCTGGCGTGGCAGGGCGGCGCCAAAAAGCTGGTGGTCAACACATGCAGCTTCGACCACCCGCGCGCCTTGCCGCTCTACCAACGCATGGGCTTCGTCCCGGTGCGCCATGTGGTGCGGGAGATCAAGGATCCCCGGATCGGCGGGCCTCTGCCAAAAAGCGCGGGGCCGCACATTCCGATTGTGGAGTGAGGGGCGCTACCCCAACACTTCCGCGAGCGCGACGACCAGCGCCTTGTTTTCCTCTTCGCGCCCCACCGTGATGCGCAGGCAGTCGAGCAGGCCATAGTCGCTGACCGGCTTCACCAGTATCCCGCGATGGGCGAGGTGATCGACCACCGCCTGGACGCCCAGAGACGGGTCGGTCGGCACGCGGGCCAGGACGAAGTTGCAGACGCTGGGGTAGACGCGCAGGCCCACCCGTTCCAACTCGCGCGACAGCCAGGGCAGCCATTCGGCGTTGTGGGCGTAGGTCGCCTCCTCATGCTCGGCGTCGGTCAGGGCGGCGGCGGCGGCGGCCTGGGCCGGACTGGACACGTTGAAGGCGCCGCGAATGGCGTTCACCGCCTCGATCACCGGCTGTGGCCCATAGCCCCAACCGACCCGCAAACCGGCCAAACCATGCATCTTGGAAAAGGTGCGGATCATCAGGACGTTGTCGGAGTTTTCGACGATCTCCGTCCCGTCGCTGTAGTTCGAGCGGCGGCAATAATCGGCGTAGGCCGAATCGAGCACCAGCAGCGTGTGCGGCGGCAGGCCGGAGCGCAGGCGCTGCACCAGATCGACCGGAATGTAGGTGCCGGTCGGGTTGTTCGGGTTGGCGAGGAAACAAATCTTGGTGCGGTCGTTGGCGCGGTCGATCATCGCCTGGACATCGACCACCAGATCCCGTTCCGCCGCGATCGTCGCCGTGGCCCCCGCCGCGCGGATCGCCTTCAGAAAACCGCGATAGCCATGCTCGTGGCACAGCACCTCGTCCCCCGGCCCGGCGAAGGCCTGGGTCACGAGATGGATCAACTCCTCCGACCCGCTGGTGCAAACAATGTGATCGACGTCGATGGAATGGCGGCGCGCGATGGCGTGGCGCAGCGCGTCCTGGCTCCAATCGGGGTAGCGGTGAATCTGCCCGGCGGCCTCACGGTAGGCGGCCAAGGCCAATTGGCTGGGTCCCAACGGGTTTTGCGTCAGCGACAAATCAATCCAGCGCCGACCATCCTTGGGCGGGCGCTGCGACCGATAGGGCTTGATCTGGCCGACACCGGGGCGCGGGCTGAGCAAATCCATGGAACCATCTCCGTTTGCGTTGCAACGAACAGCGCGTCACGGGCAATGATTGAACCCCAATCCGGTGTGCGACGCCATTGGTTATTGCGTCGCACACCGAAAAAAATTGGGTTTGTTACAAGTTGTCAGTGATTCAGGATCTGGCTGAGGAACAAACGGGTCCGTTCCGACTTCGGGTTGGTGAAGAAGGAATCGGGCGTGTCCTGCTCGACGATCTCGCCACGGTCCATGAAGATCACCCGGTCGGCGACCGATTTGGCGAAGCCCATTTCGTGGGTGACGCACAGCATGGTCATGCCGTCTTCCGCCAACCCGATCATGACGTCCAACACCTCCTTGACCATTTCGGGATCAAGGGCGGAGGTCGGCTCGTCGAACAGCATCACCTTCGGATTCATGCAGAGCGAGCGGGCGATGGCGACGCGCTGCTGCTGACCGCCCGACAATTGGCCGGGGTATTTGTTGGCCTGTTCGGCGATGCGCACGCGCTTGAGATAGCGCATGGCCATCTCCTCGGCCTCGGCCTTGGGCTTTTTGCGGACCCAGATTGGGGCGAGCGTGCAGTTTTCCAACACGGTCAGATGCGGGAACAGGTTAAAATGCTGGAACACCATGCCGACCTCGCGGCGCACCAGCTCAATGTTCTTCAGATTGTTGGTCAGCTCGATGCCGTCAACGACGATGGTCCCCTTCTGGTGCTCTTCCAGCCGGTTCAGGCAGCGGATCATCGTCGATTTGCCCGACCCGGACGGGCCGCAGACGACGATGCGCTCGCCCTTTTGGACGCTCAGCTCGATGTTCTTCAGGACGTGGAACTCGCCGTACCACTTGTTGACGCCCGTGCAGCGGATGATCTCTTCGCCGCTCGGGATGTGACGGGCCTGTTGGGCGGCCTGGGACATGATGGTGCGCTCCCTTAGCGACGATGGCTGCGATTCAGGTCACGTTCCAGCTTTTGGCTGTACTTGGACATGCTGAAACAGAAAATCCAATAGATCACGCCGACGAACAGATAGGCTTCGCGGTAAAAACCGCGCCAGGACGGGTCGGACAGCGCCGCCTTTCCCGCGCCAAGCAGATCATAGAGGCCGATGATGATGACCAGCGAGGTGTCCTTGAAAAAGCTGATGAAGGTATTCACCAGCGGCGGAATGGCGATGGCCAGCGCCTGCGGCAGAATGATTTTCAGCATCTTCTGCCAATAGCTGAGGCCCAGCCCGTCGGCGGCCTCATACTGCCCCTTGGGAATCGCCTGCAAACCACCACGGATCGCTTCGGCCATATAGGCGGCGGCGAACATGATGAAGGCGATCTGGGCGCGCAGCAGCTTGTCGATCGACACGCCGTTCGGCAGGAACAGCGGCAGCATGACCGAGGCCATGAACAGCAGGCTGATGAGCGGCACGCCGCGAATAAGCTCGATGTAGGTGACGCACAGCACCTTGACGGCGGGCATGTTCGACCGCCGCCCCAACGCCAGCAGAATGGCGGCGGGAAAGGCCACGGCCAAACCGATCACCGACAGGATGAGGGTCAGCGGCAGACCACCCCACAGGGTGTTTTCCACCGGCGTCAGACCCAGCACGCCGCCCCACATCAAAACCGCGACGGACAGGAAACCCGCGATCCAGACCAGACCCAACCAGGGCTTCCAGAAACGACGGTCGCAACTGGCCACCAGCAAGGTGATGAAAATGACAATGGTCAGCAGAGGGCGCCATTGCTGCTCATAGGGGAAGGTGCCGAACAGGATGAAGCGCAGCTTTTCGCCGATGAACCCCCAGCAGGCGCCGCTGTTGTCCTTGCGGCACACCGCCGAAGAGGCGTCCAACCCGTGGGCGTTGATGAACAGCCAATCGACGAAGGGCGGGATCGCCGACCCCAGCAGGGCCAGGACCAGCACCGTCAGGATGGCGTTGTACCAGGTGTTGAACAGATTGTTCCGCAGCCACGCGATGGGGCCGACGGTGTTGGCCGGCGGACGTTCGTCCGGCAGGCCGACGCTTTGCACGTTGTCGGTCATGGCCGTTACCGCTCCACCAGCGCGATGCGCTTGTTGTACCAGTTCATGAAGATCGAGATGCTGAGGCTGATCGACAGATAGGTGCCCATAATCATCGTCACCCCCTCGATCGCCTGCCCGGTCTGATTCAAGGTGGTGTTGGCGATCGACACCAGATCGGGATAGCCGATGGCCAAGGCCAGCGAGCTGTTCTTGGTCAGATTCAGATACTGGCTGGTCAGCGGCGGCACGATCACCCGCAACGCCTGGGGCAGAATCACCAGCCGCAGGGTCGGGCCGCTGGGGATGCCCAGCGCGCGCGCCGCCTCGGTCTGGCCCCAATTCACGGCGATGATGCCGCTGCGCACCACCTCGGCGATGAAGGCGGCGGTGTAGATGGTCAAGCCCATCAGGATCGCGAAGAATTCGGGCGACAGAACCATGCCGCCGACAAAGTTGAAGCCCTTCAGCGTCGGCATGTCGAGCGCCGTCGGCGCGCCGCCCGCGATGTAAGCGATCAGCGGCAGACCGATCATCAGCCCCAGCGCCGTCCAGCCGACCGGGAAGATCTGGCCGGTGCGCGCCTGCCGGGCCTTGGCCCAGCGCCGCAGGACATAGGCCGCGACGACCGCGACCAGAAAGGCGATCCCCATCATCGTCCAGACGGGATCGGCCGAGGGCGCGGGCACGAACAGGCCGCGCTGGGACAGGAACACGCCGGGAATCGGGTTGAGCGCCGAGCGGACCGGCGGCAAGCCGTCCGACACCAGCGCGTACCAGAAGAAGAGTTGCAGCAGCGGCGGGATGTTGCGGACGATCTCGACATAGGCCGAAGCCAGCTTGGCGATCAACCAATTGCTGGACAGACGCGCCACGCCAATCAGCGTTCCGATGATCGTCGCCAGAATGACGCCGATGATCGACACCTTCAGCGTGTTCAAGACGCCAACCAGGAAGGCCCGCCCATAGCTGTCCTTGGGCGAGTAATCGATCACATGCTCGCCGATGCCAAAGGCCGCTTCACGCTCCAGGAAACTGTATCCGGTGGCGATGGACCGCCGCGCGAGATTGTCGAGCGTGTTGGAAATCAAAAACCAGCCGACCAAAACAACCGCGCCGACCACCAGAATTTGGTAGACGACGGCGCGGACTGTCGGGTCGCTGAGGGAAAACGATGAGCCACCGGGCGCCGGGGCGCCGCCAGTGGTCCGGGTCTGTGTCGCCACGGATACTCTCCCCCAAACCATCGCGATCCGTTCGGTGTCCTCGCGATCCCGGATTTTTTTCCGGGCCAAATTCCCACACCGACGGATGCGACCATGTCTCCCAATGCGGTCTGTTGCGCGGGCGCTTCACTGGCGCCCTTCGCGACCGCTCTCGTCATCGGCGGGCCGCCCTGCCCCTGTTTGCGGAAGGCGGCCCACAAGCGACTGGCTTACCGGAACGGCGCGGAATATTGCAGGCCGCCCTTGGTCCACAGCGCGTTCAGACCGCGTTCCAGCTTCAGCGGGGTGCCGGGGCCGACGTTGCGGTCAAAGATCTCGCCGTAGTTGCCGACCTTCTTGACGACGTTGTAGGCGTATTTCTCGTCCAGGCCCAACGCCTTGCCCATGCCCGGCGTGGTGCCGAGGAAGCGCAGGATGTCCGGGTTCTTGGAGTTCACGAACTCGTCGACGTTCTTCGAGGTGATGCCGAACTCTTCGGCCTGGATCGCCACGTTGACCGTCCACTTGACGATGTCGAACCATTGGTCGTCGCCATGACGGACGGCGGGGGCCAGCGGCTCCTTGGAGATGACTTCCGGCAGAATGACATGGTCATCCGGCACGGGAGCCACACCGGCGCGGGTTCCGGCCAGACCGGACACGTCGGTGGTCAGCACGTCGCAACGGCCCGCGAAGTAAGCGGCGTTGACCTCGTCGTTCGACTCGATGACGACGGGGTTGTAGCTCATGTTGTTGGAGCGGAAATAGTCGGCGAGGTTCAGTTCGGTGGTGGTGCCGGACTGGACGCAGACGGTGGCGCCGTTCAGCTCCTTGGCGCTTTTGACGCCGAGCTTCTTGTTCACCATGAAGCCTTGGCCGTCGTAATAGGTGACGGGCGCAAAGTTCAAGCCGACCGAGGTGTCGCGGGTCAGCGTGACGGTGGTGTTGCGCGACAGCAGATCAACTTCGCCCGACTGGATGGCCGGGAAACGTTGCTGGGCCGACAACGGGGTGAATTTGACCTTGTTGGGGTCGTTGAAGATCGCCACGGCGACGGCGCGGCAATAATCGACGTCCAACCCGGTCCAGTTGCCCGCGCTGTCCGGGCTGCCGAAGCCCGGCAGGCCGGCGTTGACGCCGCACTGCACGAAGCCGCGCGATTTGACGGTGTCAAGCGTCGCCGCCTGAGCGCCAGCGGTAGCGGTAACAACCACGGCCGCAGCGGCGGCGGCCAGGATTCCCGATTTCATAATCTGTAACTCCACCCTGTTCTTGCGTTATCCGCGTTGGAGCGGTCTGACGACGGGCGTGGCCACGGGCGCCTTTATGAGGAATCCCTCAGCAAGCGCGACGCAGCCATGCACGCAGGACAAGAGTGCATCAACTTGATCCGCCTTGTCGAATCCTCTGTGCGTCGCTGGTGTTACCAGAAGAAGCCAATGGCCTCAGACGCTTCCCGCAGAATCGCCTATGGCCGTTCCCGCCGGGGAGTGCGAAGATGTTCGCCCGATCACGAACAGTATCCAGCGAAACGGACAGTCGATGAAGGACGTTGCCAAGGACACCACTCTGGTCCATGCCGGACGCGACCCGCGCGCCAACCACGGCATCGTGAATCCGCCGGTCTATCATTGCTCGACCGTGCTGTTTCCGACGCTGGACGCGCTGGAGGACAGCGACCGCCGGTCGTTTGAGATCATCAATTACGGGCGCGTCGGCACCCCGACCACCTTCGCCTTTGAACAGGCGGCGGCGGAGTTGGAGGGCGGTTTCCGCGCGGTCAACACCGGATCGGGCCTGTCCGCCATCGCCACCGCGCTGTCCGCCTTCACCAAGGCGGGCGACCATGTGCTCATCACCGACACCGCTTATGGGCCGACCCGCCGATTCGCCAATGAGACGCTGATTCCCTATGGCGTCGAGGTCGAGTTTTTCGATCCCTGCGTCGGGGCCGGGATTTCGGCGCTGCTGCGCCCCAACACCCGCGTCGTCTTCCTCGAATCGCCCGGCTCGCTGACCTTCGAGATTCAGGATGTTCCGGCCATCGCCAAAGCGGCCAAGACCGTTGGCGCCGTCGTGATGATCGACAACACTTGGGCGACTCCGCTGTTCTTCCGCCCCTTCGACCATGGGGTGGACGTGTCGATCCACGCGGCGACCAAATACATGGTGGGCCACGCCGACGCGATGCTGGGAATCATCGTCTGCCGCGACGAAGCGACTTGGACCACAGTGAAAAAGACCGCCACCCGTTTTGGCGTCTGCGCCGGGCCGGATGATCTGTTTTTGGGCCTGCGCGGCCTGCGCACCCTGTCGGTTCGCCTGAAACAGCATCAGGAAAGCGCGCTGATTCTGGCTGATTGGCTGGCCGCCCGCCCGGAAGTCAGCCGCGTTCTGCACCCGGCCCGCGCCGATTTCCCCGGCCACGCCCTGTGGAAGCGGGATTTCACCGGCTCCAGCGGCCTGTTCTCCGCCCTTCTCAACCCGGTGCCGCGCGCGGCGCTGGCGGCGATGCTGGACGGTTTGGAGCTGTTCGGGCTTGGCTATTCCTGGGGCGGCTTTGAAAGCCTGGTCCTGCCCGCCCGCCCGGCGGGGGTGCGCACCGCCACCCGTTGGACCGAACCGGGCAATCTTCTGCGCCTGCACGCCGGGCTGGAGCATCCCGACGATCTGATCCGTGATCTGGACAACGCGTTCCGCCGTCTCAACGCCGCGCTTTGACCGGCTGTGTTTGAAAGGATTTTGACATGACGGACGCCACCGCGTTCGCGGACGTGTTGGACGCCATCCTGTTCAACGCCGACGGGTTGGTTCCGGCCATCGCCCAGGCCGAGGGCAGCGGCGAGATTCTGATGATGGCCTGGATGAACCGGGACTCGGTCATCGAAACGCTGACCACGGGCCGCGTCTGCTATTGGTCGCGCTCGCGCGGCGGGCTGTGGCGCAAGGGCGAGACCTCCGGGCAGGTCCAGCGACTGAAGGATTTCCGGGTCGATTGCGACGGCGACACCCTGCTGTTGATCGTCGAACAGGACGGCGTCGCCTGCCACACCGGGCGGCGCAGTTGCTTCTACCGCGCCTGGCGCGACGGCAAGCTGGAGATCATCCAAGAGGTCCAGACCGATCCCAGCGTGTTGTACGGCCATCACGGCCACAGCCACGGCTGAACCTATTTTTTGGGGAATCCCGAGGATCGGTCAGTTTGCCGCAGCGCGGCGGCCCGACAATCCCAAGCTTGCTTGATCCATGTCAAAGGATGGATCGGCCTAAAGGGATAGAGATTGTCTTGTCTCAAAACCCTCCCTGTATTCGACTGCGCCGGGCCATCCCATGGATGCCCGGCTCATTTTTTGCCCGCCGCGTTTCACGCGAAAAACTTGAATGCAAATTCGTCTTATTTGATGTGGATCAACGCCGCCCTTATGACCTTCGGATAGGGTCTGTTCGTCTCTAAACCTCCCTGTATTCCCTTAAGCCGGACATCCTTTCAGGATGATCCGGCTTTTTTCTGTCCTGACCCTGGGCACGCCGTCCTCGTCCCTCTCAGCGCCCCCGCCCATAGGCCCGCATCAACTGGCCCACCGCGTCGGCGATCACCGTTTCGTCGTCCGCCGTCACCGGCAGCCCGAGCATGGTCGGCCAGAACATCACCTCTTTGACGCCGCCGAGATACTGGCTGGCGACCGTCGCCGGGTTGGGCGCGTTCAGGCGTCCGCGCGCGTGCTGGCTGGCGATGTAGGTTTCCAGCAGGGCCACGGCGCGGCTCTTGCCTTCCTTCAGATAATCCTCGGCCAGATCGGGGAAGCGCTGGTGTTCGGCGATGACCAGACGCAGCAGCCCTTTCACCTCTGGGCGGCGCATGTGGGTCAGCAATTCGCGGGTGAAGGCGGGCAGCACGGTTTCCGGCGGTTGATCGGGCGGCAATCGGTCGGATTCGGCGACGTTCAAGCCCTCATACAGACCCGCGACCACGGCGCGGAACAGGTCGCGCTTGCCGGGAAAATGGTTGTAGACGGTGCGTTTGGACACCCCGGCGTCGGCGGCGATGGCGTCCATCGAGGTCGCCTCGTACCCCTGGGTGACGAAGGCGCGGGTGGCCGCCTGGACCACCGCGCGGCGTTTGGCGTCGCCACGCGCTTTGGTCGGAACGGCTGCGGCCGGAATCCCTGCTGTGTCGCGCCCGGTTGACATGGCTCTCCCTTTGAAAGTACACTGCACAGTGTAGTGTACTTATCTGACATCCCGCATCACTGTAATCCGCCCTGGATCGGGGCGGGAGAGGAAAACCATGGATACGCGCACCCTGGGTGGTTCTTCGCTGACCGTTTCGGCCCTTGGTCTGGGCTGCATGGGCATGTCGGAATTCTACGGCCCAACCGACGAAACCCAATCGCTCGCCACACTGGAGCGGGCCTTCGCGCTGGGCGTCACCCATTTCGACACGGCGGACATGTATGGCTCCGGCCACAACGAGACGCTGCTGGGCCGCTTTCTGGCGGGCAAGCGCGACCGCGTGGTGGTGGCGACCAAATTCGGCATCGTCCGCCAGCCCGGCGTCTATGACCGCAGCATCGACAGCAGCCCGGCCTATCTGCGCCAAGCCTGCGAGGAGTCGCTGAAGCGTCTGGGCGTCGATGTCATCGACCTCTATTACGCCCACCGTCTGAACCCCGACGTTCCGGTGGAGGACACCGTCGGCGCCATGGCCGATCTGGCGCGGGCGGGCAAGATTCGCGCGCTGGGCCTGTGCGAGGTGTCCGCCGCCACCCTGCGCCGCGCCCACGCCATCCACCCCATCGCCGCCGTGCAAAGCGAATACTCGCTGTGGACCCGCGACATGGAGACGGAGGTGCTGCCGACCTGCCGGGATCTTGGCGTGTCGCTGGTGGCCTACGCGCCGTTGGGGCGCGGCCTGCTGACCGCGACGATCAGCGATCAAAAGCAGTTGGCGGACAATGATTTCCGCCGTCTGTCGCCGCGTTTTCAGGACGGCAATCTGGACGCCAATTTGCGCTTGGTCGATGCGGTGACGGCGCTGGCCGAGGCCAAGGGCTGCAAGCCCGGACAGGTGGCCTTGGCCTGGCTGCTGGCCCAGGGGCCGGACATCTTGCCGATTCCCGGCACCAAGCGGATCCCCTATCTGGAGGAGAATGTCGGCGCGGCCTCCGTCATCCTGTCGCCCGAGGAGGTCGCGGCCTTGTCGGCGGCGATCCCGCCGGGGGCGGCCAGCGGCGACCGTTACCCGGCGGCGGGAATGCGCGGCCTGAACGCCTGACGGGTTTCCGGGTTTCCAGGTTTCCAGGTTTCCAGGTTTCCAGGTTTCCGGGCGGGAGACGCCGGTTACTTCGGCGTCCCCGACCAGACCTGAAATTGCGGGGTTTCCAGCAGCATCTCGGCGTGGCCGAAGGCGGTCTTGAACAGCTTGCCGACGCCCGCCGTGCGCTGCGTCACCGCGATCAGCGTGCCGCGCAGCTTGAGATATTGCTTGGTCCCGGCGACCAGGGCCTCCAGCATGCCGAAATCCTCGTCCTTGCCGCGATGGAGCGGCGGGTTCGACAGGATCAGGCCGAAACGCTCGCGGGTTCCCAGCCCCGCCAGACCGTCGCTCAACACCATCTCGGCGTCCGGCACATTTTGGCGGGCGGCGTGCAGGGCCACCGCGTCGATGTCCAGCAGGGTCAACAGCGCCTCGGGCTGGCGTTCGCGCACCGCACGCGCGATGACGCCCGCGCCGCAGCCGAAATCCAGCACCCGCACGCCCGCCGCGATCTCCGGCAGCACGCGCAACAGGCATTCGGTCCCGGCGTCGAGATGGCCATGGGCGAACAGGCCGGGGTATGAGGTCAGTTCCAGGGCCGCCGCCGGTTCCGGCAAGGGCAGGCTGACCGTTTGCCGCCAATCCTCCAACGCGCCATGGGCGGGTTCGGCGGTGCGGCGGGTTTCCAGCACCCGCGCGCGACGTTTGATGATGAGGGTTTCCGCCCCCTCGACCAGCCCGTCAAAATGCTTGACCGCAGAGGTCACGCCCTCGTCGTTGCTGCCGACGATCCACAGCGGCGCGCCGACCGGCAGGCGGGCGGCCAGCGCGTGCAAGGCCATCTCGAACGAGGCCCATCCGCGCGGCAAGCGCAAAACCGCGCCGTCAAAGCCCCCGTCGGGCGGCCACGCCGTCGCCGTTTTGCCGTCCTGCGCCAGACGGAGCCAGGGAACGACCTGCGCCCCGCCCTCCGTCAACGCCTGGGCGATGCCGCCGTCGGAATCGAAGGCGACGAGAATCCGGCCCTGCGGCTTGCGCTCGCTCAACGCCTCCGCCGCGACGGCGGCGATGGTGGAATCGCGATCCGTCGCGCGGTTGTCCAATCGGCTCACAAATCAACCCTTGTTCAATTCTTGTCCCGCATCAGCCGCGCCTTGTCGCGCTGCCAACTGCGTTCTTTTTCGGTTTCGCGCTTGTCGTGCTTCTTCTTGCCGGTGGCGACGCCGATCTCGACCTTGGCCATGCCACGGTCGTTGAAATAGATCGACATCGGAATCAGCGTCATGCCCTTTTGCTTGATCCCAGCGGCGAGCTTGTCCAGCTCGCGGCGGCGGATCAGCAGCTTGCGCGGGCGTTTCGGCTCGTGCTGAAGCCAGCGCCCGGCCTGAAGATATTCGGGGATGTAGGCGTTGAACAGAAACAGCTCCCCACCCTTCAGACCGGCGTAAGACTCGTTCACGCTGGCGCGGCCGCCGCGCAACGACTTCACCTCGGTGCCGGTCAGCATGATGCCGGCCTCCAAGGTGTCGTCGATGAAGAAATCGAAGCGCGCACGGCGGTTTTGCGCCGCGTATTTTTTTACTTCTGTGTCGCGCGACAAAGGCTTTCTCCTTGCGGCCTACCGTCCGATCAGGACAGCAGACCGGCTTTGGTCATGGCCGCGCGCACGGCGGCGCGGGCGCTTTCGGTCGCCGGAACCAGCGGCAGGCGCACCTCGTCGGTGGCGAGACCCAGCAGGCTGGCGGCGAACTTCACCGGGGCCGGGCTGGTTTCCACGAACATGGCGTCGTGCAGCGGCGACAGCACGTCGCGCAAGCGGAAGGCTTCCTTCAGGTCGCCCTTGGCCCACGCCGTTTGCATGGCCGAGCACAGCGCCGGAGCGATGTTGGCCGTGACCGAGATGCAGCCGACGCCGCCCTGGGCGTTGAAGGCCATCGCGGTGGCGTCCTCGCCCGACAGTTGGATGAAGTCGGGGCCGACCTCCGTCAACAGGCGGGACGGGCGGGACAAATCGGCGGTGGCGTCCTTCACGCCGACGATGTTGGGCAGCTTGGCCAGCCGCGCCATCGTCGTCACCGACATATCCACGACACTGCGGCCCGGAATGTTGTAAATGAAGATCGGAAAATCCGCCGCGTCATGGATCGCCTTGAAATGCTGGTACAGACCCTCTTGAGACGGCTTGTTGTAATAGGGCGTGACCACGAGCGCCGCCTGCGCGCCCGCCTTCTTGGCGTGACGGGTCAGCGCGATGGCCTCATCGGTGGAGTTGGAGCCGCTGCCCGCCATGACGGGAACCTTGCCGCCCGCCGCCTCGATGCACAGCTCGACGACGCGGTTGTGTTCGTCGTGGGTCAGCGTGGGCGATTCGCCTGTGGTGCCGCAGGGGACGAGGCCGTGGGTGCCTTGCGCGACATGCCATTCCACGAAGGACTGGAACGCAGCCTCATCCACTTTCCCGCCCTTGAACGGAGTCAAGAGAGCGACGATGGAACCGTGGAACATGGCTGCCTCCTCAGACGGACTGCTGGAAAAAAAGAGTTGCGCACATTAGACCTCCCCGCCGCTGTGGGCAAGAGCGCCCGGATTGCTCTGGCCGCCGCCCTGCTCTGCCTTCCGCTCACCCTTCCCGCCAACGCCGCCGCGCTCAGCGCGACCGACGCGGCGCTCTACCGGCAAGCCTTCAAGGCCGCCGACAATGAGCGACTCGACGAGGCGCAGCGGCTCGCCGCCCAGGCGTCCGAACGGCTGCCCGCGAAGGTCATCCGCTGGCTGGCCCTGACCGCGCCGACCGGCGGGGCCAGCTTCGCCGAGATCGCCGCCTTCGTCCGCGACAACCCGTCCTGGCCCAATCTGGCGCAACTGCGCCGACAGGCGGACAAGACGCTGCCGATCGACAGCGACCCCGCAATGGTTCTGGAGTGGTTCCGGCAATACCCGCCGCTGTCCAACGACGGCTTCCTGCTCTACGCCGACACCCTGATCGGCACGGGCAGCGCGGAACGCGCCACCCCGCTGATCCGCACGCGCTGGACCGACGCGACCTTCACCGCCGAGGAGGAGGCCGCCTTCCTCGCCCGCTACCGCTCCTATCTGCGCCCGCAGGATCACAAGACGCGCATCGACCGGCTGCTGTGGGACCGGCAGGGGGCGGCGGCCCGCCGGATGCTGCCGCTGTTCGACGACGCGTATGACACGCTGATCGAGGCGCGCGTCGCGCTGGACGGCGACGCCAGCGGGGCCGACGCGGCGGTGGCGCGGGTGGCCCCCAACCTCGCCAACGATCCCGGCCTGCTGTTCGACCGCGCCCGCTACAGCCGCCGCAAGGGCGACGACGCGACGGCGCTGGCGATCATCACCCAGGCCCCGACCGACATGGGCCGCCCGCAAGCCTGGTGGAGCGAGCGCCAATTGCTGGCCCGCCGCGCCATCGAACGCGGCGATTTCAATCTGGCCTATCGGTTGGTCAAGGCCCACGGGCAAAAGGACGGGGCGGGTTTCGCCGAGGCCGAATTCCTCGCCGGGTTTGTGGCCTTGCGCTTTCTGGACCAGCCGTCGGACGCCTTTGGCCATTTCCACAAGCTCTACCGCTCCGTCACCGCGCCCATCAGCAAGGCGCGCGGGGCCTATTGGTGCGGGCGGGCGGCGGAAGCGCTGGGCCAGACCACCCAGGCCAACGAGTGGTACGCCAAGGCCGCGCCCTACGGCACCACCTTTTACGGGCAATTGTCCGCCCGCCATCTGGCCAACGGAACCGTCACCCTGCCCGCCCCGCCGTCGGTGTCCAACGCCGACGCCACCGCGTTCGAGCGGCGGGAGTTGGTGCAGGTCGCCCGGATGCTGTCCGACATTCTGGGCCGCGACGATGACCGGCTGGCGGCCTTCCTGCGGCGGATCAGCCTGGAATCCAAAACGCCCGCCGATTACACGCTGGCCGCCCGGCTGGCGAGCGAAATCGGGCGGCGCGATCTGGCGGTCGCCGCCGCCAAGGACGCCGCGCAGAACGAGGTGTTTCTGGTCGACGCCGGTTATCCCGTCATCAACGAGCGGCCCAGCGCCCCGGAACCGGCGCTGATTCATGGCGTCATCCGCCAGGAAAGCACCTTCAACACGCAAATCGTCTCGTCGGCGGGGGCGCGCGGATTGATGCAGTTGATGCCCAGCACCGCGCAGTTGGTGGCGGGAAAGCTGGGGTTGAAGCACACGACGCCCCGGCTGACCGCCGATCCGGCCTACAACATGACGCTGGGGTCGGCCTATCTCAGCGAGTTGATCGACCGTTTCAACGGATCCTACATTCTGGCCATCGCCGGGTACAACGCCGGGCCGGGCCGGGTGCGGCAATGGATCCAGGCCTATGGCGATCCGCGCAGCGGCAACATCGATCCGGTCGATTGGATCGAGCTGATTCCGATCTATGAGACGCGCAACTATGTGCAGCGGGTGATGGAAGCCGTTCTGGTCTACCGCGCCCGCTTGCAGGGGCCGAACGCCGACCTGAATCTCGACCGCGATTTGCGACGCTGAGATTTGGCGGACGCCGAGGGGACAAGTCCCGTCGGCGTCCGCGTCTTCAGAAGGCGCATTCCGGCGGGATCGTCGTGTCGTTCCAATCGGCCAGCGGCAGCGGCGTGGTCGGCACGGCAAAGGGCTTGCCGTTGCGTTGGCCCTTGCCCGACAACAGATTGACGTCGCAGGTGAAGCCGTTTTTGGGGTCGAGCGTGTCGCGCGCCGTGTAGGTGTAGCCCGCGACCACCAAAGCGCCGTTGCGGACGGCGATGGTCAATTGCTGGCGCCAGCGGTCCCGCCCGACGGAATCATTCTGGAACACCAGAATCAGCGACCCGCGCGGCGTCGCCGACATGCTGGGTTCGGTCCCCGCCATCGCGCCCTTCCAGCCGACGGCCTGTTTGTGGAGCGTCGGTTTGTCCGGCAGGCGGCCGCCCTCGCTCAGATAGACGGTCACATCGACCTCGTCGTCCTCCCCGGACATGACCACCCGGTCGGGGATTCCGTCGCCGTTCAGATCCGCCGACAGTTCGGCGACCGGCGGACGCGCGCGGGTGGCGGCCTCCGCCGTCGGAGCGGCGAAAAGTCCAGCCAGCGCGGCGGCGAGGCACACGCGGTTCATCCTGTTGGTTCGCATCCGCGTTCCCACCATCAAAGACTGATTCAACGCTGCGCGACAGGCTGGGCCGTCAGCGCCCGCCAGCCGCCTGACTGCCAGCCGTTTGTCCGCCAGCCGTCTGTCCATCATCTTGGCCGTCACAATCCTCGTCATCGCCGCCCAGCGCGGCGTTGATCTGGTCCAGCGTTCGCCCGCAACCCGTGCAGACGTCGCCGTCAATCGCGCACATGCCCAGGCAATCCGGATCGACGCTCATTCGCAAGGTCCAACTCGTTTGACCGTCGCCAGACGCGACGGCTTCCCTTACTCCACCATGCCGCTCTGCGCCAGAACCAGGAAGATCTTTTCCTCCAACTGGTCGGGGGTGAAGGGCTTGGCGATGTAGCCGCTGACATGGTGGGCCAGCGCGTGTTTCACCGCCTCCAGCGTCGCCAGCGCCGTCACCATCAGAAACGGCACGTCGGCGCGGATGGCGCGGACGCGCTTCAGAACGTCCAGACCGCTCCGCTTGGGCATCATCCAATCGCAGATGATGAGGTTGTAATCGCCGCCGCCCGGCCCGGTCAGACGGTCCAGCGCCTCCTGCCCGTCGCAGGCCGTGTCGATGTGGCCGACGCCGAGATCGCGCAGGACGGAGGTGACGAAGTTGCGCGGCCCCTCCTCGTCATCCACCGCCAGCACCCGTTGGTTGGCCAGATCGAGGAAGGGAACGCCGACGACCGCCAGCGATTTGCGCAGCCACTCCGCCCGCGCCAACCGCTCCTTGGAGCTGGACGCGTTGAGCAGAAAGCCACGGACGAAGCGCACCCGGTGGGTTTGCCGGTACAGGACGCGGGCGACCGCCATCCGGCTCTTTCCCTTGCAAAAGGCGCCCTCGCCCGCCAGCCGGACAATCTCCAGAACCGCGTCGGGGTGCGGATCCTCCTTGGCCTGGACCAGCGGGGCCAGAACGCGCTGGGTGCGCAGATAGGCGTTTTGGATGTCGTCCACCTGCCCGGCGATGAACTCGCGATCCTCGGCGGAAAAGGCGCTGGTCAAGACCATGCCCTGCACCTCGGCCAGCCCCTTCAGCTTCTCCGCCCGCTCCTTCCAGCAATCCAGGATGCGGCCGGGGAAATCGCGGCTGTCGAAGAAGCTTTTCAGATAGTCGTTCACCGCCCGCGCGGCGCTGGGCGACAGCGGCATCTTTTGCAGGATGAACAGAATCCGCAGCTTTTGCGCCAGATTGCGGCCCTTGGTGATTTCCGGGACGGTGTCCTCGTTCACCAGAATGGCGGTGCGCCGTTGCAGCGCGTTTTCCGTTTTCGCGCCGCCGTGATAGGCGCCGTTGGCCCCCGGTTCGGTCAGGCGCAGACGGGCGGACAGGTCGCTCAACGCCAGGATCTCGCGTTGAACGGCGTCGATGCCGTGCATGTCCCCGGCGCTGGCGATGGTGAAGAAGGACGGCTTGCTCATCTCGCGGCGGAAGGCCGCCGTCAGCGCGTCGCGCAGGCCCGGCATGGCGCCGCGCCCCATCAACGCGGCCAGACGGCGGAAGATCGGCGGCGCCGTGTCCGCCATCGGACGGTCAACGGCCACCAGCGTGACGATCAAGTCGATCAAGACGGCAAAAGCCGAATCCTGGGCGCAGGAGGCGGTTCCGGCGTCGCTGGCGAAAATTTCCCCCAACAGCCGCTCGATGGGGGCCAGCGCCTCGGAATCCTCCGTCGCTTCGGCCAGAGCCAGCAGAGCCTTCGCCTTGTCGGCGAAGCCGCGCTCGGCGATCACATGCTGGGCGAGCGCCGCGTCGAGCAGGAAGCGGCCAAGAAAGCCGCCCTTGGTCAGCAGCGTCGCCGCCGTCGCCGCGTAGCTGTTCGGCGTCAGTTCGGGCGGCGGGGTGTCCTTGGCCCGTTCGCGCGTCAGCCGGGCCAGTTCGTTGACCAGCGGAGTGAGCGCGCCTTTGCGCTCCAACGCCCGTTCGGCCTGGGCCAGAATCGCGACGAAGGTGGCGGTGTTCGACAGCGCGTTCTGATGACGGTTGTTGTGCAGCAACTCCGTCGCCGTCAGCGTGTTTTCATCCAGAAAACGCCGACAGAAACGCCCGACGCTGTCGCGCGCCGCCGGGGCGTAGAAATCCGCCGGTTCGCGGCACTCCACCGTCTCCGTCGCGCCGTCAAGGTCAAGATCGTCAAGGGGTTTGCTGGTGTCCGACGCCATGGGCGCCCGCTCCTCACATCAAACGGAAATGGCGCCGGTCAATCGGCCAGAAGATCGCTCAAGGCTTGGAGCAACCGTTCCGGCGGCACCGGCTTCATGACGATTCGCCGCCCGGCCTGCGCGGTCAGCCCGGCGGCGGTTTCCTTCGAGGCGTAGCCGGTCAGGAAGAGAATGCGCAGACCGGGGTTGCGCTCTTCCAGGGCGCGGGCCAGATCGGCGCCGTTCATGCGCGGCATCGACACGTCCGACACCACGGCGTCGAACAGGCCGCCCGCCTCGTCGTAACGCTCCAAAGCCTCCACCCCGTCGGCGGCCTCCGTCACCACGCAGCCCGCCTCTTCCAGGGCCAACCGCAGATAGGTGCGGACCGACGCCTCATCGTCCACCAACAGGATGGACGCGCTGTCGCCGTCGGCGATCAGGCGGGTTTCAGGACCGCTGGCGACGGCGGGCGGCGCGACGATGGGCAGATAGACGGCAAAGCACGTCCCCTGCCCCGGCGCGCTTTCCAACTCCACGACCCCGCCCGCCTGTTGGGCCGCGCCATAGACCATCCACAGGCCAAGGCCGGTGCCCTTGCCCGGCTCCTTGGTGGTGAAGAAGGGTTCCCAAATCCGATCACGGATGGCGTCGGGCACGCCGGTTCCCTGGTCGGCGACGCGCACCACCGCGTAACGCCCATGCGCCAGACCGCCGTGACGGGCGAAAAAGGCGCGGTCGGGGGTTTCCACCGACACGGCGATGGTCAGGGCGCCGCCGGTCGGCATGGCGTCGCGCGCGTTCAGCGCCAGATTCAGCAAAGCCTGATTGAGCGTGACCGGGTTGATGAGCGTGTGGGCGGGTTCGTCCGTCAGCTTGATGACCACCTCGATCCCGGCGCTGATGAGCGGCTTCAGGAACACGCGCAGATCGCGGACCAGCGGGGCGATGGCGACGATTTCCCGCTCCTCCGACACCCGGCGGTGCGAGAAATCCAACAATTGGCTGGTCAACGCCGCCGCCCGCTCCGACGCCTTGGCGATCTCCTGCACGCAGGTCAGCACGCGCGGCGCGTCGCCGGGGTTGCGTTCGGCCAGACGGGCAAAGCCGCCAATGGCGGTCAGCATGTTGTTGAACTCGTGCGCGATGCCGCCCGCCATGCGGCCGACCGCCTCCATCTTCTGGGCGCGCTGCAACTCGCCTTCGACCCGGCGGTGGTCGGTGACGTCGTTCAGCACCAGCAGAACCGCCGGTTTGCCACGGTAGGCGGCGGGCGAGGCGCGGACCTCCAGAAAGCGGCTTTCGCCCGATGGCCGGACGGCTTCGCACTCCACCCGCAAACCGGCGCCCTCGGCGGCGGCGGCGAGTCGCCCCTCCAGCGCCGGGCCATCGTCGAGGAAACGGGCCAGCGGCGCGCCCTCCAACCCATCGGCGCCGACGCCCAGAATCGACGCGGCGGCGGTGTTGGCGAAGCGGATGGCCGCGCGGTCCCAGATGACGATGCCATAGGGGGCCAGCTCGACCAGTTGGCGGTAACGCCGCTCGCTCTCGCGCAGGGCCGACACGGTGACTTCCAGGCGGTTGGTCTGCCCGGCCAGCTCCTCTTCGCGCCTCTTCAGTTCGGTGATGTCCATCAACAGCTTGACCACGCCGCCGGCCCCGGTCGCGTGCTCGCTGATGCGGTACCAACGGCCATCGGACAGCAGGCCATCGACCGGGGCGGAATGGCGCAAATGGCGCTTCAAGCGCTGCTCCACCCAGGCGCCGACGTCGCCCTCCCCCTCATAGCCGCCGCGCTCCGCCGCTGTGCGGAGGATGTCGGCGAAGCTGGCGCCGGGCGTCAGCAGATCGGCGATGTTGGGATAGGCCTGCCGGTAACGCTCGTTGCAGATCAACAATTGCCCATCGGCGTTGAACAGCACGAAGCCTTCGGAAATGCTGTCGAGCGCGTCATGGACCACCGTCTGCATGAAGCGCGCCTCGACCAGCGCCAGCGTTTCCGCCGTGCAGTCGATGCCGCAACCGCGATAGCCCAGAAAGCGCCCCTGCGGGTCGCGCACCGCCGTGGCGTTGAGCCGCAGAATCAGCGCGCGCCCGTCGGCGTCGGCGACGGAAATCTCCAACTCCTGAAAGGGCCGACCGGCGACGATGTCGGCGCGGTATTCCATCCAGGTGTGGGCGTCTTCGACCAGAGGCTCAAGATCCAGCAGAGTGTCGCCGAACAGCGCGCGCGGATCGGCGTTCAGGATCTCGCCCAGCCGGTCCGAGATGAAGAGATAGCGATGATTGGCGTCGGTTTCCCAAAACCAATCGGTGGACGCCTCGGTGAAATCGCGGGCGCGGCGGCGGCTGTCGCGCAGATCCTCGGCGGCGTTCAGCAGAGCGTCGTTGGCGCGGCGCAGTGTCGCCGACGCGGTCAAGGACTGGCGCAGCCCCCAGCCCGCCAGCGCCGTCATCGCCGTCAGAGCGCCAAGGGCAAGCCCAGACGTTTCGCCCGACGCCGTCAGCCCGGCGATGGCGCCAAGCCCCGCCAACCCTGCCAAAAGCGAGGGAAGCGCCGCCGTCAGCCCAGACGGAGCGCCAATCCGATTGCGCGTGGAACTTGAATCGTCGGCAACGTCCACGGAACCTCCGTCGAGCAAAGAGGGCGTTTGTCGGCGTTCATCCGCCAAACGTCCTCTGTCTTAAGAGATAAGCCGTTAACGCGACGTTTCGTGATGGTGATTAAATCTTTCAACCATCGGGAAATTTCAATCAACTTGACGCGAAAAAGATGACACTCGTTCGCGCCAAGTCGATAAATGTTATCTTACATGCTGATATCAATGTCGATTTCGTCGTCGTCCTGCGGCGCGCGGCCCAACAGCAGGTCGGCGGCGTCCAGCGTCAACGCCTCGACCTCCTCGTTCCGGTCCTCGTCGGGCAGGCGCAGGGCGTGCATGAGCTGGGTCGCCAGATGAATCAGCATGGCGCGGACGCAATCATCCTCGGGAAAATCCAGCGCGACGGTGTCCTTCAGAAAGGCGCCAAGCTGTTCCGGGCTGTTCCACGGGTGGGTGACGACGTTGCTGATGCCGCTGGTTCCGAAGAACACGGAATTCAGCGCCGTGGCCTGCCGGTTGATGCCGTCGATGGCGTCATCCTCCGCCAGCCCCTTGTGCAGCACCTCCTGAAAGGCGGCGAGGCTGAGATCGATGAAGCCGCGCACCAGCAGACGGACGACGCCCTCGTCGGCCAGATCATTCTGGCCCTGGGTGAGGACGGGCAACGGCTCCAGAAGCGCCGCGATGATGGGTTTCGAGGGTTTGCTGTCCATCGCGTCGCTGCTCCTGAAAACTCCACCAAGGATGGCGGATAAGGGAATTTCCGAATACGCGACTTTGCCCATTCTGTCCACCAACGCCGTCCACCAAGGCAAAAGGCCGCCCCCTTTCGGGAGCGGCCTTCCGCAAAACGCCGGGCCGAAGCCCAAGCCGTTTTTATCAGCCGACGATCTCGGAACCCGCGAAGAAATAGGCGATTTCCTGAGCGGCGGTTTCCGGGGCGTCCGAACCATGGACCGAGTTCGCTTCGATGGACTCGGCGAACTCCTTGCGGATGGTGCCCTCGGCGGCGTTCGCCGGGTTGGTGGCGCCCATGATCTCGCGGTTGCGGGCGATGGCGTTCTCGCCTTCCAGAACCTGCAAGACCACCGGGCCGGAGATCATGAAGGAGACCAGATCGTTGAAGAAGCCACGCTCGCGATGGACGCCGTAGAAGGACTCGGCCTGGGCCTGCGAGAGCTGAACGCGCTTCTGGGCGACGATGCGCAGACCGCCGTCTTCGAACTTGGCGTTGATCTTGCCGGTCAGGTTGCGGCGGGTGGCGTCGGGCTTGATGATCGAGAGGGTGCGTTCAACGGCCATGGCGGTGGACTCCTACGGATGCAGAGCTTGGATGAAAAACATTTGGGCGCCGCCGTTGTCCGGGGCGCCGATTGCGCGGCTTTATAGAGGCGACGGCGCGGCGCGGCAACCCTGTTCCGCGCGGTGAACCGCCCGGCGCCGACAATGTCAAGAAACCGCCATGCGGTTGCGCCGCTTCTCTTCGCGGGGGCCGCGTGCTACATCCACCGGCGTCATGCTGCACATCAATGATCTGACCTTTCGCTTCGGCGGGCGCGTGTTGTTCGATCACGCCACGGCGGTTGTCTCCAAGGGGCACCGGGTGGCGCTGGTTGGGCGCAACGGCACCGGAAAATCCACTCTGTTGAAGCTGATTTCCGGTCAGCTCCAGACCGACGACGGCGCGGTGACGCTGCCCAGCGGCATGCGGATGGGCATGGTGGCGCAGGAGGCGCCCGCCGGGCCGACCACCCTGATCGACGCCGTGCTGGCCGCCGACAAGGAGCGCACCGCCCTGTTGGCGGAGGCCGAAACGGCGACCGACCCCATGCGCATCGGCGAGGTTCACAACCGGCTGGCCGACATCGAGGCGCATTCCGCCCCGGCCCGCGCCGCGCAGGTGCTCTCCGGTCTGGGCTTCGACGCCGAATCGCAGCAACGCCCCTGTTCGGATTTCTCCGGCGGCTGGCGGATGCGCGTGGCGCTGGCGGGCGTGCTGTTCTCCCGCCCCGATTTGCTGCTGCTGGACGAGCCGACCAACCATCTGGATTTGGAAGCGACGATCTGGCTGGAAGGCTATCTGAAGAATTACCCGCACACGATCCTGCTGGTCAGCCATGACCGCGAATTGTTGAACGCGGTGCCGACGACGACGATCCACATCGACAATGGAAAGCTCGTCACCTACAGCGGCAATTACGATTCCTTCCTGCGCCAGCGCCGGGCCAACCAGGAACGCTTGCAGTCGATGGCGACCAAGCAGGACGCCCGGCGCAAGCACATGATGGCCTATGTGGATCGGTTCCGTTTCAAGGCCAGCAAGGCCCGTCAGGCGCAAAGCCGCCTGAAGCTGCTGGAAAAGATGGAAACCATCACGCTGATGGAGGACGACGCCGAGGTCGTCTTCAACTTCCCCGCCCCCGACGAGATGGCCCCGCCGCTGATCGCGCTGGAAGGCGTGACCATCGGCTATGGCGACAAGCCGATCCTGCGCCGGGTCGATCTGCGCATCGACATGGAAGACCGCATCGCCCTGCTGGGCGCCAACGGCAACGGCAAATCGACGCTGGTCAAGCTGCTGGCCGGGCGCTTGCAGCCGATGGCGGGCGAAATGCGCCGCCCGTCGAAGCTGCGCGTCGGCTATTTCGCTCAGCACCAATCCGAAGAGCTGGATTTGTCGCTGACCCCGATCCAGCAAACCCAGCGCATCATGCCGCTGGCGCTGGAGGAAAAGGTCCGCGCCCATCTCGGGCGTTTCGGCTTCCAGCAGAGCAAGGCGGAAACCAAGATCGCCGACCTGTCGGGCGGCGAGAAAGCCCGCCTGCTGCTGGCCCTGATGAGCCGCGAAGTCCCGCACATCCTGATGCTGGACGAACCGACCAACCATCTGGACATCGACAGCCGCGAGGCCTTGATCGAGGCGATCAATGATTTCCCCGGCGCGGTCATCCTCATCAGCCACGATCCCCATTTGATCGAGCTGACCGCCGACCGGCTGCTGTTGGTCGCCAACGGCACGGTTCAGCCCTATGATGGCGATTTGGATGATTACCGGCGCTTCCTGCTGGACCGCGCCAAGGCCGAGCGGGCGGTGGCGAAGGCCGCCAGCCAGGGCGACCGCGACGCCGGCCCCAACAAAAAGGACCAGCGCCGCGCCGCCGCCGAATCGCGCGCCGCGCTGGCCCCGCTGAAGCGCAAGGCGACCGACGCCGAGGCGCTGGTGAACAAGCTGACCGAGGAAAAGCGCAAGATCGAAGCCAAGATGGCCGATCCGGCGCTCTACACCGGCCCGGCGGACAAACTGACCAAGCTGCAAATCGACCTGGGAGTCGTCGACAAAAAGCTCGCCAGCGCCGAGGAAACGTGGCTGGACGCGCTGGAAGCTTACGAAACGGCGGCGGCGGAGGTCGGCGCGTGACCCACCCGGCGCCCAACGACTCAACCGATCTGACGGTTCAGGAGAACGCGGAGGAGGAACGGACGTCCGACGTTCTGGCCCATTTCCGCGCCAATCTTCCGCCAGACCGCGTGTCGCTGGGCGATTTGATCCAGGCGCTGGGCGACCGTTCGCTTGGCACCATCCTGTTGGCGGTGGCCCTGCCGACCATCGCCCCGGTGCCGCTGGGCGTGTCCTGCCTGTTCGATCTGCCGATCCTGCTCTACACCGCGCAACTCGCCTTTGGGACGCGCGGCGCGCGGCTGCCCGAATGGCTGCTGCGCCGCTCGGTCAGCCGGTCGATGGCGGCCAAGACGCTCGACGTCGCCATGCCGCGTCTCATCGGCATTGAGAAGATGCTGAAACCCCGTCATCACCGGCTGGCTTCCATCGACCGCGAACGCTGGTTCGGGTTGCTGCTGTTCATCCTGACGCTGACCTGCATCGTGCCGCTGCCGTTGACCGGCTGGCTGCCCGGCTTCGCCCTGGTGTTGATCGCGCTGGGGCTGATCGAGCGCGACGGCGCGGCGATTGGCGTGGGTTTGGGCCTGACCGTGGCGGCGTTGGTGTTTTTCGCCCTGGTGGCGAGCGGGCTGTCATACGCAGGTCATCAACTTCTGGCAGCTACTGGGTAAGGGCGCGCCGCCGGTTGTCCGCGATTGGGCGGGGCGGCCCGCCCCCGCGACCCAACCGCCGGAACGGAGCACCCGCCTTGACCGCCACCCCTTCCTCCGCCGCCCGCCCCTCCCGCTCTCCGCAATCCGGTGACTCGCCCGCCGCCGCTTGGCTGTTCTTCAAGCGCTGGCTGGCCGATCCCTGGGCGATGGGGTCGATCGCCCCGTCTTCGGCGTCGCTGCGCCGGGTCATCGGCAAAAACATCATCCGCAACCCCGACCAACTGGTCGTCGAGTTCGGCGGCGGCACCGGCGCCGTCACCCGCGCCATTCTGGAAGCGGGCGTGCCCGCCGACAAGCTGGTCAGCTTTGAGATCGACGGCGAACTCGCTGGCTATCTGGGCGACCGCTACCCCGACATCACGGTCTATCAGGAGGATTGCCGCAAGGCGGCGGCGCTGCTGGGGGCCGAACAAACCGGCAAGGTCGGCACCGTGGTGATCGGCATCCCGATGATAACCTTCCCGCTGGATTTCCAGCGCGAGGTGATCGAGGCCACCTTCAGCATCCTGCAACCGGGTGGCCGTTTCCTGCTCTACACCTTCATGCCGCATTCGCCGCTGAACCGCTCGGCGCTGGGCCTGCAAGGCAAACGTCTGGGCTTCACCCCGCTGAATCTGCCGCCCGCCTCCGTCTGGGGCTATTGGCGCGGCTGACAAACCGGCGGACGGGCTGGCGGGACGCCCTCGCCAGCCCGTTCTTCCATCAGGGCTTGATCGCCTCTTCCAGCGCCTTGGCTTGATCGGCGGTGACTCGGGTCAAGCAGTTCAGGATGACCAGACCGCTCATGCTGCCGCCCCGGTAATGGCCGTCGCCTTCCCACTCGCACATGGCGTCGCGGAATTTCAGCCACGCCCGTTGCGCGTCCAGCAGCAGCGCGCGGGCCTTGTCGTCGGGGGCCTCCTTGCGCGCCGCCTGATAGGCGGTGTTGAGCGCCTTGTCGGCGACCCGAAACTCGGCGGCGGCGCAGATCTTCAGGCCGATCATGTCGGCGTTCGCGCAATCCTTCGGGCGCGGCTCCACCGGCTGAGCCAGAACCCGCTGGGCCAGCCCCGGCGGATCGGCGGCCAGCGCCGAACCGGCAAAACCGCCCGCCAACGCGACCAACACGCCGCACAGGACGCGGCGCGCTCCCTTCCCCGCCATCATGCGATGCCCCCTCCCAGAATGTTTGAACTGGGAAAGGGTAGCACGCCCACCTCGCTTTTTCAGCGTTTCGGGCGTTCGGAGCGGCTGTAATTGCTGAAATGCCCCTCGCGCGCCGCCATCTGGCGGGCGCCCTGCACCAGAGACGCGGATTTGCCCGCCGCGACCGTGCCCGACAATTGCCGGGTCAAGGCGCCCGAGCCGCAGGACGGGCAAACCGGCGTGTCCGATCCCCGCACCAGAGTTTCAAACAAAGTCTGGCAAGCGTCGCAACGGTAGGAATAGAACGGCATGGCGGGGCCTCCTGAACGGGCGCGGTGTGATCCGAACCCGCCGAGGATGCCCCGATATCCGCAAAAATAAAATGGTTTTGTTGCGGCGCAGCGTCAGCAAAAGGGCGTCGCCGGGCGCCCGCCGCTGACGCTCAGGCCGCGCCGCCGAAATCGAAGCCCGCCGCCTCGACCGCCTGACGGACCGTGTCCGCCGGAACGTCGCCCTCGACCATCACCCGGCCCGCCGCCAGATCGACGGTGACGGCGGCGTTCGGAGCCGCCTTGACGATGGCGTTCGACACCGACCGGGCGCAGCCGCCGCAGGTCATCCCATCCACCTTGTACGATTCCGCCATGTCCTGCTCTCCTGTTGAGGTTCCAAACGCTCGCCATCACCCGCCCGCGTGATGGGCGCGCACCACGGCGCTGACCGGAACCAGAATGAAGCCACGCTTTTGCACGTCCGGCAGCCAAGACGCCAGCGCTTCAAACGTCGCATCATGGGGATGGCCGATGGCGATGGCGTAGCCCTGCTTTTTGGCGACCTGCTCCAGCCTGGACAATTGCGCGCGGATCGCGCCAACCGCCGGAAAATTGTCGAGGAAGACGTCGCGCCCGGCGAAGGGCATCTTCAGCTCCTCCGCGATGCCCAGTCCGGCGCTGTGCGGAGTCGTCCTGCTGTCCAGCCACAGCAGGCCCCGACGGTGCAGCTCGGCCAGCACCGGGGCCAGCGCCGCCCGGTCGGCGGTGAAGCGGCTGCCCATGTGGTTGTTGACCCCGACATAGCCGTCGAAGCTGTCCAGCGCGGCGCGGAAGCGGCGCAGGATCTCCCCCTTGTCGAGCCGGACCAGCAGCGCGTCGGGTCCAGGGTCGGCGTCCACGCTCGGCTCCATCGGCATGTGGAGCATCAGCTCATGCCCGTTGGCGCGGGCGGCGTGGGTCTGGCCGGACAGGTCGCGGGCGTAGGGCAGCCAGGACAGGGTGAGCGGCCCCGGCAAGCCCGCCATTTTGGTCGAGCGTTTGCGGTCCAGCCCCATGTCGTCGATGACCACGGCGATCACCGGCTTGCCCGGCGGCGGCGGCTTGCTGGGCAGCGCGTTGCGCCGCCACAGCGCGGCGTTGCCCGCCGGGGGCTGCACCGGCGGCAAGGGCGCGACGACGCCGGGCGGGATCGGCGGCGGCAGCAGGGCGACGGCGCCCTTGCCCGGTTCCTCCATCGCCTCCGTCGCCATGCCGGGTTCCGGTTCGGTCGTGGGGTATGGTGGATCCTCGGACGGCGCGGCGGCGACTTGGGCCGGGACCGGCGGTTTGACGGATGGCGCGACGGACGGCGCGACTGGGGACACCACGGACGGCGGCGTCGGGTTGGGCGACGCGGCGGCGGTTGTCGGCTTGGCGCTCGCGACCGGCCTTGGCTCCGGCTGGCCCATCAGCCAGGACACGCCAAGGCCGATGGCGAACACCACCGCGACGGCGGCCAACGCCAGCAGAATCGGATTGGCGGTGGACAACGACCATCCGGTCTTGGCAGTTTTGCCGGTCTTGGCAGTTTTGCGCGGCGCCTTGCGGGCCATGAGGGCGGAGTCCATCGCTGGTCGGAACGTCGCGGCAGAGTGGCGCCCGGTTGGCTTCGCCGCAATCGCCCATTCGCCGGAAACCCACGCTTCCCGGAGTCCATAGGAATGCGCCTGCTTTTTGTCACCACCGCGCTGCTCCTGCCCCTGGCCAGCCAGACGGCGACGGCGGCCACGGAAATCCACTGCCCGCCCAGCCTGCTGGTCCAGTCGCAGCCCGACGCGCCGACGGGCTGGTCGCCCTACCCCGGCAAGGACAGCCATGTCCTGAGCGGAATCACCCTGACCGAAGGCGACCGCGCCACCCAGATGGCCGCCGCCGCGCCCGCCACCCTGGCCCCGGACCGCGAGGTGCGGCGGGGCCGCTCGCTGATTCAGGTCTGGGAGTTTTCCGGGCCGCGCCGCGAGAACGTCTTCCTGCTCTGCCGCTACCGAAACACCCAGGCGACTCTGGCCGTCGATCTGCCGCGCAGCGTGCGCCGCTGCACCGTGACCCTGGAGCTGGACGCGCGCGGCGAACGGGTGGAGGAACCGAAAGCCCCGCTGCAAACCGATTGCCGTTGATCGAAGAGGCATTTTTCAACACGGATGAATACGGATTATCCGTCATCCCCGCGAAGGCGGGGATCCAGGCTTTCCCGTCAAATTCGCTCTGCGAACTCTGGATCCCCGCCTGCGCGGGGATGACGAATTTCCCAATGAAGAAATTTCAAGCCTTCAGCCGAGATTGCCCTGTCGCAGCGCCCGCCAAGGCTGGAAATCCGTTTGTTCAGCCGTTAGGGTGGCGCAAGGTTGGAACGGGGCCGGAACGGCGAAGGCATAAGGCGACGCGCATGCTGCTGCTCATCGACAATTACGACAGCTTTACCTACAACCTCGTCCATTATCTGGGCGAGCTGGGCGCCGACGTGCAGGTTCGCCGCAACGACGCGCTGAGCGTGGACGACGCGCTGGCCCTGCGCCCGTCCGGCATCGTGCTGTCGCCCGGCCCCTGCGACCCCGATCAAGCCGGCATCTGCCTGCCCTTGATCGACGCGGCGGCCAAGGCGCGCGTTCCCCTGATGGGCGTGTGTCTGGGCCATCAATCCATCGGGCAGGCCTTTGGCGGGCGGGTGATCCGCGCGCCGGTTCCGATGCATGGCAAGGTGGACAACATCCTTCATGAGGGGCGCGGCGTTCTGGCCGGTCTGCCCAGCCCATTCCGCGCCACCCGCTATCACTCGTTGATCGTCGAGCGGTCGAGCCTGCCCGATTGCCTGGAGGTGACGGGGGAGACGGCGGACGGCCTCATCATGGCGCTGGCCCATCGCGACTTGCCGATCCATGGCGTGCAGTTCCACCCGGAAAGCATCGAGAGCGAACACGGCCACAAAATCCTCGGCAACTTCCTGGATCTGACCCGCCCCCGTCTGGAGAACGCGGCATGAGCGCGCCCAGCGGTCACGGCGGCGACATCGCCGACATGAAATCCATCCTGGCCCGCGTCGCCTCCGGCGCGACGCTGACCGAGGAGCAGGCGGGGCTGGCCTTCGACATCATCATGTCGGGCAACGCCACGCCGTCGCAAATGGGCGGCTTTCTGATGGCGCTGCGCGTGCGCGGCGAAACGGTGGACGAGATCACCGGCGCCGCCCGCGTCATGCGCGGCAAGGCCATCGCGGTGGACGCGCCGCCCGGCGCCATCGACACCTGCGGCACCGGCGGCGACGGGGCCAGCACCTACAACATCTCCACCGCCGCCGCCATCGTGGTGTCGGCCTGCGGAATTCCGGTGGCCAAGCACGGCAACCGCGCCATCTCCTCCAAATCCGGCGCGGCGGACGTGCTGAGCGCGCTGGGCGTCAATCTGGATTGCGACCTGTCGCTGGTCCGCAAGGCGCTGTGGGAGGCGGGAATCGCCTTTCTGATGGCCCCGCGCCACCATCTGGCGATGCGCAACGTCGGCCCGACGCGGGTCGAGCTTGGCACCCGCACCATCTTCAACCTGATGGGTCCGCTGTCCAACCCGGCGACCGCCAAGCGCCAGTTGCTCGGCGTCTTCGCCAAGCAATGGGTGGAGCCGCTGGCCCAGGTGCTCAAGCGTCTGGGGTCGGAGGCCGCCTGGGTCGTCCATGGCTCCGACGGGTTGGACGAGATCACCACCACCGGCCCCAGCACGGTCGCCCAGTTGAAGGACGGGATCGTCACCGTGTTCGAGGTCGCGCCGGAGGACGCCGGGCTTCCCCGCGCCAGCCTGGACGATCTGCGCGGCGGCGACGCCCAGACCAACGCGGCGGCGATCCACGCTTTGTTTGACGGCGTGCGCAGCCCTTACCGCGACATCGTGCTGTTGAACGCCGCCGCCTCCCTGCTGGTGGCGGGCAAGGCGGCGACGCTGACGGACGGCGTCGCGCTGGCCGCCGAGGCCATCGACAGTGGCGGCGCGCGCGACCGGCTGCGCCGCCTGATCGCCATCACCAACGAGGCTGTTTCGGCATGAGCGACGTTCTCGACCGCATCAACGCTGACAAGCGCGCCCTGGTCGCCGCCCGCAAGGCCGCCCGCCCGCTGGCGCAGGTGGAAGAGGCGGCGCGCGCCGCCGACCCGACGCGCGGCTTCATCAACGCCCTGCGCGGCGCGGTGGCGAGCGGGCGTTACGGCCTGATCGCCGAAATCAAGAAGGCCAGCCCGTCCAAGGGCTTGATCCGCGCCGATTTCGATCCGCCCGCGCTGGCGCAGGCCTACCGCGACGGCGGGGCGACCTGCCTGTCGGTGCTGACCGACGAACCCTATTTCCAGGGCAAGGACGCGTATCTCGTCGCCGCCCGCGCCGCCGTCGATCTGCCGGTGCTGCGCAAGGATTTCATGGTCGATCCCTATCAGATCGTCGAGGCCCGCGCGCTGGGCGCCGACGCCATCCTCATCATCATGGCCTCGCTGTCCGACGCGCAGGCCGCCGAGATCGAAGACGCGGCCATCGGCCAAGGGCTGGACGTGCTGGTCGAGGTTCACAACCGCGCGGAGCTGGACCGCGCGCTGGCGCTGAAAACCCCGCTGCTGGGCGTCAACAACCGGAATCTGAAGACGCTGGCGGTGGACATCGCGACGACGGAGGAGTTGGCCGCCAACGTCCCCGCCGACCGTATGCTGGTGGCGGAAAGCGGCCTCTACAGCCCGGCGGATCTGGCGCGGATGGCGGCGGTCGGCGCGCGCTGTTTCCTGGTCGGCGAATCGCTGATGCGGCAGGCCGACGTCGCCGCCGCGACCCGCGCCCTGCTGGCCCAGGAGTAAGCCGATGCCGGACAGCGCCGCCGCTCTCAGCGCCGCCCCCTCCGCCGCCCTCCCCGCTCTCGTCATCGAACGGGAAAGCCCCCGGCAGCCGGAGGCGGCGGCCCTGGTCGCGGCGCTGGACGCCTATCTCAAGGAACGCTACGCCGACGACGCCTGCCATCTGCTCGACATTGAGTCGCTGGCGGCGGACGACGTGCGCTTTTTCCTGGCCCGCCGGGATGGGGCGGCGGTCGGCTGCGCCGCCCTGCGCGTCGATCCGTCGGGCTATGGCGAGGTCAAGCGCATGTTCGTGTCGCCCCAGGCGCGCGGCGGGCGGATCGGCGAAGCTTTGCTTGACCGGCTGGCCGAACAGGCCCGCGCCGAGGGGTTGAGCGCGCTTCTTCTGGAAACCGGCATCCACCAGCCCGAAGCCGTGGCGCTCTACCGCAAGGCCGGTTTCGTCACGCGCGGCCCCTACGCCGATTACCCCGACCTCCCCGAAAGCCTGTTCATGGAGCGCCCGCTGTGAGCGGCTTCACCCATTTCGACGCCGAGGGGCGGGCCGTGATGGTCGACGTCTCCGACAAGGCGGACACCGAACGGACGGCGACCGCCGCCGCCACCGTGCGGATGCGGCCGGAGACGCTGCGGCTGATACTGGACGGCGGCGTCAAGAAGGGCGACGTCCTGTCGGTCGCCCGGCTGGCCGGCATCATGGGGGCCAAGCGCACGCCGGACCTGATCCCGCTGTGCCACCCGCTGGCGCTGACCTCCGTCAAAGTCGATCTGCGCTGTGACCCCGACCGCGACGCGGTGGACGTCACCGCGACTTGCAAACTGAAGGGGCAAACCGGCGTGGAGATGGAGGCGTTGACCGCCGTCACCATCGCCGCCCTGACCGTCTATGACATGTGCAAGGCGGTGGATCGCGGCATGACCATCACCGACGTCCGTCTGCTCCACAAGGCGGGCGGCAAGAGCGGCGTCTGGAGCGCCCCCGATGACGCTGTCGGTCGCGATGCTGTCGGTCGCTGAGGCGCGCGCCCGCATCCTGTCCGCCTTTTCCGCCCTTCCGGCGGAAACCATCGCCCTGCCCGACGCGCTGGGCCGCGTGCTGGCCGAACCCGTCGTCGCCCGGCTGACCCAACCGCCCTTCGACGCCGCCGCGATGGATGGCTGGGCGGTGCGCACCGCCGACGTCGCCAAGGCCGATCCCGCCCACCCCGTGCCCTTGCGCCGCATCGGCGAATCCGCCGCCGGTCACGCCTTTTCCGGCATTGTCCGCGCGGGCGAGGCCGTGCGCATCTTCACCGGCGCGCCGCTGCCCGGCGGGGCCAACGCCGTGGTGATGCAGGAGGATTGCGAGGCCGACGAAACGACCGTCCGGGTTGGCCGCGCCGTCGCCATTGGGCGCTACATCCGCCCGGCTGGGTTCGATTTCGCCGAACGGCAGGAGCTGCTGCCCGCCGGGCGGCGGCTGACCGCGCGCGACGTCGCGCTCGCCGCCGGGGCGAACGTGCCATGGCTCAGCGTGCGGCGGCGTCCGCGCGTCGCCGTGCTGGCGACCGGCGATGAAATCGCCCTGCCCGGTGATCCGCTGGGGCCAAGCCAAATCGTCAGCACCAACGCGCTGGGCCTCTGCGCCCTGGTCGTCACGCAGGGCGGCGTCGCCCACAATCTGGGCATCGCCCGCGACACCGCCGACAGCGTCGCCGCCATGGCCGCCGGGGCGGTCGGCTGCGATCTTCTGGTGACGACCGGCGGCGCGGCGCAGGGCGACTATGACCTTGTGCGCGACGTGCTGACCGACAAGGGCGTGGCGCTGGACGTCCACGCCATCGCCATGCGGCCCGGCAAGGCGCTGATGTTCGGGCGCGCCGGATCCGTGCCGCTGCTGGGCTTGCCCGGCAACCCGGTCTCCACCGGCGTGACCGCCGTGCTGTTCCTGCGGCCCATTTTGCGGGTTTTGCAAGGGTTGCCGCCGGACGAGACGCAAGGGCCGCAACGCGCCCGCCTCGCCACGGCGTTGAAGGCCAACGACCGGCGCGAGGATTATCTGCGCGCCACCCTGTCCGCCGACGCCGACGGCGCGCTGGTCGCCACGCCCTTTTCCCGACAGGACAGCGCCATCACCTCGCTCTACGCCCAGGCCGATTGCCTGATCGTCCGCCCGGCCAACGCCCCGGCGGCGGCGGCGGGCGAGATGGTGGGAATCGTTCCGCTGTCGGGCGGCGCGCTCAACCTGTAGCCGGTAAAACTCTCCCAACGTTCGGTTATACGGCGTTGAGACCTCTTGACGTTCTGCGGGAACCAAACTAGAACATAAGCTAACGTTTTGCTTTTGTTCTATCAATGGTTTGGCGACCGCCGGGAGGCACCAATGCTCACGCGCAAGCAGCATGAATTGCTGCTGTTCATCCACGAGCGTCTCGGCCAGGGCGGGGTGTCGCCCTCTTTCGATGAAATGAAGGACGCGCTTGGGCTGAAATCGAAATCGGGCATCCACCGCCTGATAACCGGCCTGGAAGAGCGCGGATTCATCCGCCGCCTGCCCCACCGCGCCCGCGCGCTGGAAGTTCTGCGGATGCCCGAAGGGGCGGAAGCGGCGCGGGCCAAACAGGCGGCGCGCGCCAAGTTCCAACCCAACGTCATCCGGGCCGATTTCGCCTTCAGCGGGCGCGAGGTCGCCTCGGCCCCGGCGGCGGAAACCGTTCAATTGCCGCTCTATGGCCGGATCGCCGCCGGAACGCCGATCGAGGCGTTGCACGGCCATTCCGCCTTCGTCGACATTCCGGCGACCATGCTCAGCCCCGGCGATCACTACGCGCTGGAAGTCTCCGGCGATTCGATGGTCGAGGCGGGCATTCTCGACCATGACACCGTGGTCATCCAACGCTGCGACACGGCGGAAAACGGAACCATCGTCGTCGCGCTGGTCGATGACGGCGAGGTGACGTTGAAGCGCCTGCGCCGCAAGGGCAACACCATCGCGCTGGAACCCGCCAACGCCGCCTATGAAACTCGCATCTTCGGCGCGGATCGCGTGCGCGTTCAGGGCAAGCTGGTCGGTCTGGTCCGCAAATACTGAACGGTCAGTCGCGCGGCGCCCCAGACGGCAAAACTGGACGGGGAGGAACGCTTCCCGTCCAGGGACGATCCCCGCGCCGGTCGCGCACGCTGTCCACCCGAACGCCGCCCGCCTCCAGATAGAGCGCGTGGGCGCCCTCCCGCCGCAAGCGCCAACGGTCGATAACCAGCGGCGCCCGGCAGGCCCGCGCCGACACCGGACCAATCAGCGCGTCAACCGCACCGCAATCCTCGTCCAGCGCGTCGGGCAGGCGGATGAAGGAGACGCTGCGGCCATGGGCGCGGTAAAGGCAGCCCAGCGCATCGCAGCTCAGCCGGTCGTCCACCCCGCGCCCGCTGAGCGGCCAGGGCGGCGCCGCTTGCGGCTCGCCATCGCGCTGCAACCAGCTTTCGCCGGTGCGCCCCTCCGCCTTCGCCGACAGGCTGAGACGGCCCGACGCCGCGCGCACGCCCATCAGCTTGCCGTCGCCCGACACCAGAATGTCGGGGCGTTGGACCAAGGCCGGAGTCGCCAAGCCGCCGATCACGGCGATCAACCCCACCCAGCGCCAGGGCCGCGTCCAGGCGCACAGCCAAATCCCGCCCAACACCACCGCCATGAAGCCGCCCGCCGACATCGCCGGAACGGTGATGGACGACCAGGGCAAGCCCGCGAAAAACACGGCGGTCGCGATCACCGCGCGGTCGCCCCAATTCATCGCGATCAAGGCCGGGGCTTCCAGCCCAAAGGGCAACAGCGCGTAGGCGATCAGGCTCCACGGCATCACCCAGAAGGAGGTGATGGGGATGGCGATCATGTTGGACAGCACGCCGTAAAAGGCGATTTGCTGAAAATGGAACAGCGAAAAGGGCAAGGTCGCCAGCGTGGCGATGACGCTGGTCAGCACGATGCCGCCAACATAGAGAACCGATCTGCCGAACCAGCCGAAGCCGCGCCGCCACGCCGCCATCGGCTCGCTGATTCGCTCGAACGCCGCGATCAACGCGACGACCGCCGCAAAGGACATTTGAAAGCTGGGGCCAAGCATCCCTTCAGGATCCATCGCCGTGGTGGCGATCCCGGCGAAGGCGACCAGACGCATGCTCAGCGGGTCGCGGTCCAGCATCACCGCGCCCATAATCATGCCGGTCATCAGAACCGACCGCACCGTCGGCAGCGGCGCGCCGACCAACAAGGTGTAGGCCAAGGCCGACAGGATGCCGAACAGCGCCGCGATCTTCTTGATCGGCCAGCGCAGCGCGATCCAGGGCGACAGCGCCAGCAGGGCGCGCACCACATAAAAGAGAATCCCCGCCGCGATGCCGACATGCAGGCCGGAAATCGACAACAGATGCGCCAGACCGCTGAAGCGGAAGGCGTCCATCGTCGCGTCGGGAATGGCGAACTCCTCGCCGTTCAGCAAAGCGGCGGTGACGCTGGCCTCGACCGGATCGGCGATGGTCGCCGCCACCCGCCGCGCGATGTGGCCGCGCGCCTGCTCGAACCAGATCGATGTTTGCGACCAGCCGGTGATGGGCGGCGCGTCGAGGATCTCCGGCGCGCTCACCGAAAAGCCGGTGGCCCCCAGCCCCATGAAATAGGCGCGGCGCTGGAAGTCGAAGGCTCCCGGCTCGGCGGGCGGCGGCGGCGGCGACAGGGTGGCGCGCAGCCGGACCATCGCGCCGGGCGCGGGCGGCGCGTGCTTGTCGGAGACGCGGATGCGGACGGCCTTCGGCGTGTCCTCCGGCTTCAGCTTGCTGATAACCGGATCGCGCAGGGTCAGGCGCAAGGCGCCGGGCCGCCGCTCCACCGCCATCACCCGGCCCGTGACCACCGCCGATCCCAATTCCCGCGTCAGGATCGGCGCGGCGACCAGCGCCGCCTCCCCCTGCGCCACCAGGAAACCGGCGGCGACGACCAACAGCCCAAGCCCGAACACCAGCCCGGCCAACCAGCGGCGCAGCCCCAGCATCAGAAGCGCCGCCGCGCCGACCGCCGCCAACCCAACCCACCAGGGCGGCTCAAATCGCAGGCCGAAATACAGCGCCGCGCCGCCGCCAAAGCCGACGGGGATCCACAAGACCCAGCGTTCCCGCTCCGCCGCCAACTCGCCGACCAGCCACGCCCAGCCCCACAGGACGGGCGACAGCCAGCGCCGCCAGCCCGACGACCCAAGGGCCGCCGCCGCTCCTTCCTCCCAATCCTCGTTGAACGCGCCGTCGCGTTCCGCCGGGCGCTCCGTCACCGCCGCCACAATCCTTTTGACGCCCATGCGCTCATGGCATTGCCCCGGAACCGGATGGCTGTGTTACACAACGCGGACGCGCCCCGCGCGCTTCCCGTTGCATTGTAGCAGCGCCGAACCCGGAATTGAGACACCGATGACCGTCGTCACCCGTTTCGCCCCCTCGCCCACCGGCTTTCTCCACATCGGCGGTGGCCGCACCGCTCTGTTCAACTGGCTGTACGCTCGTCGGATGGGTGGCACATTCCTGCTGCGGATCGAGGACACCGACCGGCAACGCTCGACCGACGCGGCGGTGGACGCCATCCTCGACGGGCTGAAATGGCTTGGCCTGGATTGGGACGGCGAGGCGGTCAGCCAGTTCGGCCGCAAGGACCGGCACGCCGAGGTGGCGCACCAGATGCTGGCCGCCGGCAAGGCCTACCGCTGCTATTGCAGCCCGGAGGAATTGACGGCGATGCGCGACGCGCAGAAGGCCAGCGGGCAGCCGATGCGCTATGATGGCCGCTGGCGCGACCGCCCCGACTCCGACGCTCCCGAGGGCGTGGCCCCCGTCATCCGCCTGAAGGCCCCGCAGGAGGGCGAGACGGTTCTGAAGGATCTCGTCCAGGGCGAGGTGACGGTGCAGAACGCCCAGCTCGACGATTTGATCCTGCTGCGCGCCGACGGCACCCCAACCTATCTGCTGGCCGTCGTCGTGGACGATCATGACATGGGCGTGACCCATGTGGTGCGCGGCGACGATCATCTGACCAACACCTTCCGCCAGATCCAGATCTTCAACGCCATGGGCTGGGACCTGCCGCAGTTCGGCCACATCCCGCTGATTCACGGGGCCGACGGGGCGAAACTGTCCAAGCGGCACGGCGCGCTGGGCGTCGACGCCTACCGCGATCTCGGCTATCTGCCCGAAGCCGTGCGCAATTACCTGCTGCGTCTGGGCTGGTCGCACGGCGACGACGAGATCATCTCGACCGAGCAAGCCATCGAATGGTTCAATCTGGAGGGCATCGGCCGGTCCGCCTCGCGATTCGATTTCGCCAAGCTCGACAGCCTGAACGCCCACTACATGCGCCAGGCCGACGATTCCCGTCTGGTCGGCTTGATCGCCCCGCGTTTGGAAGCCGATCTGGGCCGCAGCCTGACCGACGCCGACCGCGACCTTCTGACGCGGGCGATGAACGGGCTGAAGCAGCGCGCCCGCACGGTGGTCGATTTGGCGCAGAGCGCGCGCTTCTATCTGGCGCCTCGACCTTTGGCCTATGACGACAAGGCCGCCGCGCTGCTGGACGACAAGGGGCGCGCCACGCTGGCGGAATTGGCCGTTCGCTTCGCCAACGAGGCGGATTTCACCGCGTCGGCCCTGGAAGCGCAGGTGCGCGCCTTCGCCGAAGAACGTGGGGAAAAGCTGGGCAAGCTGGCGCAGCCGCTGCGCGCCGCGCTGACCGGATCGACGGTGTCGCCGCCGATTTTCGAAGTGGCCGAATTGTTGGGCCGCGAGGAGACCCTTGCTCGCATCCGCGATACAGCAGTTGCAGCATAAAGGTCATTTCCGTGCGTTGCCATCGGTGCGGCATGGAACTATGCTGCGCCGACGAAAAAAGGGCGCCAAGCCCGAAGCTCAACGATAAGGACGTGCCGAGATGACCCAGACTAAGGATGGTACGAATACGGTTACACTGACGGACAATCGCACTGGCAAGCAAGTGACCATGCCGATCCTCGACGGCAAGGTCGGGCCGAGCGTGATCGACATCCGCAAGCTCTACGCCGAAACCGGCTGTTTCACCTATGACCCGGGCTTCACCTCGACGGGAAGCTGCGAGTCGCAGATCACCTACATCGACGGCGACGAAGGCGTGCTGCTGCATCGCGGCTATTCCATCGACGAATTGGCCGCCCACTCGACCTTCCCGGAAGTCTGCTTCCTGCTGCTGAACGGCCATCTGCCGACCGCCGCCGAAAGCACCGAATTCGACAGCATCCTGCGCCGCCATTCGATGGTGCACGAGCAGTTGACGAAGTTCTACACCGGCTTCCGCCGCGACGCCCACCCGATGGCGATCATGTGCGGCGTCGTCGGCGCCCTGTCGGCCTTCTACCATGACTCGACTGACATCAACGATCCGGTGGAGCGCAAGATCGCCGCTCACCGCCTGATCGCCAAGATGCCGACGATCGCGGCGATGGCCTACAAATACTCGGTCGGCCAGCCCTTCATGTACCCGCGCAACGATTTGTCGTATGCGGAAAACTTCCTGTACATGACCTTCGGCACGCCGTGCGAGCCGTACAAGGTCAACCCGGTCCTGGCCAAGGCCATGGACAAGATCTTCATCCTGCACGCCGATCACGAGCAGAACGCCTCGACCTCGACCGTCCGTTTGGCCGGTTCGTCGGGCGCCAACCCGTTCGCCTGCATCGCCGCCGGCATCGCCTCGCTGTGGGGTCCGGCCCATGGCGGCGCGAACGAGGCCGTGCTGAAGATGCTGGAAGAGATCGGCTCCGTCGATCGCATTCCCGAATGCGTCCGCCGCGCCAAGGACAAGAACGACAACTTCCGTCTGATGGGCTTCGGCCACCGGGTCTACAAGAATTACGACCCGCGCGCCCAAGTGATGCGTCAGGCCTGCCACGAAGTGCTGGGCGAGCTGGGCATCAAGGACGAGCCGCTGCTCGACATCGCGATGGAGCTGGAGCGCATCGCGCTCACCGATGAGTATTTCATCGAGAAGAAGCTGTACCCGAACGTCGATTTCTACTCGGGCATCATCCTGAAGGCGATGGGCTTCCCGACCAGCATGTTCACCGTGCTGTTCGCGCTGGCCCGCACCGTCGGCTGGATCAGCCAGTGGAAGGAAATGATCGAGGATCCGGTCCAAAAGATCGGTCGTCCGCGTCAGCTCTACACCGGCGAAACCAAGCGGACCTTTGTTCCGCTGGCCGAGCGTGGCTAAGCCGACAGCCAGCAAGGGAATGGGCGGCTCCAACGGGGCCGCCCAAGACCCCACGGACTACATCGTTCCGGCGCGGCGCGTGCGCATGCACGCGCCCGCCAACGACAACAAGGCCCCGTTGGGCTGGCGCGTTCGCCGTCTGCTCGTCTATGTCGTCATCCTGGCCTTGATCGCCGGGATCATCCTGGTCTGAGCGCCCTTCTCGCTCTCGCCCGTCACGCCCCCCTCACGCTTGGGTGATCGGAATGTGCGGATCCTGCGCCGCGACCCGATCCAACCACGCCAGAACCGCCGGATAGCCGCTCAAATCGAACCCGCCCTCGTCCGCCACATGGGTGTAGGCGTAGAGCGCGATGTCGGCGATGGAGAGGCGATCCCCCACGAAAAAGCGCCGCTCGCGAAGATGGCCATCCATGACGGCGAGCGCGTCGTAACCAAGCGCGCGCTTGGCGACGATGCTTGGCTCCTGCGTTGTTGCCCCGTGATGCAGCGCCCAGTGCCGGACAACGGCGATGTTCGGTTCGTGGCTGTATTGCTCGAAAAACATCCATTGCAGCGCCTGCGCGCGCTCCAGCCGATCATCGGGCAGATAGGGCGTGCCTTCGGCCAGATACCACAGGATGGCGTTTGATTCGGGCAGGACGACGCCACCCTCCAACTCCAGAGCGGGAACGCGACCGTTCGGGTTTTTGGCGAGGAACTCCGGCGTCCGGGTCTCTTTCCGGTCGATGTCCAACTCCACACGCTCGCACGGAACGCCCAGCTTGTGCAGAATCAGGCGGCATTTGTAGGCGTTGCCGGAAATCAGGCTGTCATAGAGGCGAACCGGGGGCAAAAAAGAGGACGGCATCATCACAACTCCCACATCAAGCGATTGCAGGACGCAGGATGTCGGAAGCTGTGCGGTCTTGAAAGTGGCGCGGACGCCAGTTAGCGTTCAGATCATGCCAAACGAATCCCCCTCCGCCCCCTTGGTCGTCGCGCTGGCCTATGACGGTCTGTGCATCTTTGAATTCGGCGTCGCCGTCGAGGTGTTCGGCCTGCCGCGCCCGGAGTTGGGACCGGGCTGGTATCGTTTCGCCGTCGCCGCCCTCGATCCCGGCCCGCTGCGCGCCACCGGCGGCGTGCGCCTGATGGTCGATGGCGGGTTGGAGCTTTTGGACGCCGCGCAGACCATCATCATTCCGGGCTGGCGCGGCGCCCGAACCCCGGTTCCAACCGCGCTGACCAACGCGCTGAAACGCGCCGACGCGCGCGGCGCCCGCATCCTGTCGATCTGTTCGGGCGCCTTCGTGCTGGCCGCCGCCGGGCTGTTGAATGGGCGGCGCGCCACCACCCATTGGCGCCACGCCGGGGCGCTGGCCGATCTCCACCCCAACATCCGCATCGTTCCCGACGTGCTGTATGTGGACGAGGGCAACATTCTGACCTCGGCTGGCAGCGCGGCGGGGATTGATCTGTGCCTGCATCTGGTCCGCCGCGATTTCGGCCATGAGGCCGCCAACAGCGTCGCCCGTCGTCTGGTCGTCCAACCCCACCGCGAGGGCGGACAAGCGCAATTCATCGAAAGCCCGGTGCCGACGGCGCGCGAAGGGGCGCGGCTTGGCCCGCTGCTCGACCATCTGCGCGAACGGTTGGAGGAGGAGCACAGCCTCGCCGCCATGGCCGACCGGGCGGGGATGAGCCTGCGCACCTTCCTGCGCCGTTTTTCCGCGCTGACCGGCAAGACGCCCGGCGAATGGCTGCTGACCGAACGGCTGGCCCGCGCCCGCGCCCTGCTGGAAGACGGCGACCAACCCATGGAGGATGTGGCGACTCGCGCCGGTTTCGGCTCCGCCGCCACCCTGCGCCACCATTTCCGCCAGCGGATCGGCCTCAGCCCGGCGACCTACCGGGCGCGGTTTCGACGCTCTCCTTAACCGGATTGTTCGGCAAGATTTGCCCGGTAAAATTGTCCCGTCGGCACAATCACGCCATTTGCTGGGCCAGGAACAGAAGGCGGGCTTTTTTGGTTTCCTGAAGGCTCTGATACATCGGATCCTGCCGCATCGCCTCATAATCCACCGTTGGCGTCAGCGTCGGCAAGGAGTCGTAACGCTCTTGCGTGATCGCTGTTTTCGCCATCACCACGGAACCGCCAAGCGCGCGGGCGATGGTCTCGGCGCGCGTCTTCGCCAAGGCCGGACCGTTGCCGCCATATTGCGATTCGTTGGGAAGAACCCCGTCCAGCTTGGCCGCAAGACTGTTGGACATCTCGACCATGCCGCTGTTGCCCAACCGGGCGACCTCTTTGCCGTTGACCATCACCCGCGCGTAATCCTGAAAGGCTGGGCTGCTGGTCGTGTCCGGCATTGTCAGGTGACTGCTCTTCAGCAGCGTCTCGGTTGCCTTTACGAAGTCCTGAAACATCGCTTCTGGCGCTTCGGAGAGCTTGATCGCTTTGACCTTCGACATGTCAATCGGTCGCAAGTTGGCGACGGAGTAGCGCGTGGACAGAGTTTGATCGGACATCATGGCCCCCCAATGAACGCGGACGGCCCCCGCCGTCGCAGCGTTTCATTGCAAGGAGCGCGCCATAAAATTGCGTCGCGCGAGGAACAACACGCGTTCAACGCCGGGCTTCGTCGCAAACAGCCGCGCCGACTGGGAACGCGCCGGGGCGCTGCCCGGTCACACGCGGGAGGCCGACGGCAGCTTTCACGACGCCGTGATGTTCTGCCGTCGGCTGTGATCGCGCTTACTTCTTTTCGATCAGCTCGATCTTGTAGCCGTCCGGATCCTCGATGAAGGCGATCACGGTGGTTCCGTGCTTCATCGGGCCGGGCGGGCGGGGGATCGACACGCCTTCCGCCGCCAAGCCTTCGCAGGTCGCGTAAATGTCCGGCACCCCCAGCGCGATGTGGCCAAAGGCGTTGCCGAGGTTGTACGGCTCGGTCTGGTCCCAATTGTGGGTCAACTCGATCACCGCCGTGTCGGATTCCTCGCCATAACCGACGAAGGCCAGGGTGAAGCGCCCGCTTTCAAAATCGGTGCGGCGCAGCAGCTTCATGCCCAAAAGGCGGGTGTAGAAGTCGATGGACTTGTCCAGATCCAGGACGCGCAGCATCGTGTGCAGCAGACGAAACTTGCTCATGCTTTGACCTTTCCCGTTGTCGGGTGTTGGCTGACGATGTCGAGAACGACGCGGGCGGCCCGTTCGCTGGGCGGCACATCCCCCTGCCCCAACCAGCGCGCCACCTCGGCCACCCCGTCGATCTGCGCCTGACGCGCCTGCGGATCGTCCAGCAGCCGCCCAAGCTCGCGCGCCAGATGGTCCGGTCGGCAATCCTCTTGCAGCAGTTCCGGCACCAGCATGCGATCCAGCATCAGATTGACGAGGTTGACGTATTTCACCCGGATCAGACGCCGGTACAGCGCCACCGTGATTGGGTTCAGGCGGTAGGCGATGACCGAGGGCAGCCGGGCCAACGCCAATTCCAACGCCACGGTGCCCGAGGCGGCGAGCGCCGCCTCCGCCGCCGCGAAGGCGTCGTGCTTGGCCGCGTCGCCCTCCACCAAAATGGTGCGCAGCGGCCAATCGGCAAGCGCCGCCGCCACCCGGTCGCGCACGGTGGCGACCGTGGGGACCACCGCCACCAGCGTCGGATGGCTGGGCAACAGCCGTTCCAAGGTCGCGCGGAAATCGGGCAACAGGCGCGACACCTCGCCCTTGCGGCTGCCCGGCAGAACCGCCACCAGCCGGTCGGTCGCGCTCAGGCCATGCCGCGCCCGAAAACGGGCTGCGTCGCCCTGCCCCGCCCCGCTTTCGACCACGGAATGGCCGACGAAGCTGCACGGCAGCCCTTCGCGCTCAAAATAGGGCGGCTCAAAGGGCAGGATCGCCAGCAGATGATCGTAAAGCGCCGCGTATTTGGCGGCGCGCTTGGGCTTCCACGCCCACACCGTCGGGGCGACGTAATGGATCAGCGGGATGCCCGGCGCCGCCGCCCGAACCTTTTTGGCGACCCGCAGGGTGAAGCCCGGCGAATCAATGCCGATCACCGCGTCCGGGCGCTGGCGGAGGATCTCCGCCGCCGTCTGGTCGATGCGGCGGATCAGGTTCGGCAGATGCGGCAGCAGCTCGAACACGCCGAACAGCGTCAGTTCGCCCATGGGGAACAGGCTGACCAGCCCCTCGGCGATCATTTTTTCACCGCCGACGCCGATGAAGCGGACCTGACCATCGGTCAAGCGCTTGGCCGCCGCCATCAGCCGGGCGCCGAGCGCGTCGCCCGATGGCTCCCCGGCCATCAGGAACAGAGTCGGCCCGCTCACGCCCCGCCCTCGACGGGCGGTTCGATGCCGATGACGAACAGGCCCAGCCGATCCGCCGCGTCGGCCACCGCCTCGCGGTCAATCAGCAGGCTGCCGCCCGCCTCCAGCGCCACGCCGCGCAGGCCCGCCGCCGCCGCCTTTTCAATCGTGGTGACGCCCATGGTCGGCAGGTCGATGCGGCGGTCCTGGTTGGGTTTTTTCACTTTGACCAGCACGCCGCCCGGTCCCGGTCGAGACAAATCGGCGCAGCGCGCCAGCATGGCGTCAGTGCCCTCAATGGCCTCAACCGCCAGGACCAGCCCCTGCTGCACCACGGCCCCTTGCCCAACGTCCAAAGCGCCCAGAGCGCGAGCGACCTGCGCGGCGCGGGCGATGTCGCGTTCAGCCTCGGCGTCGGGAACAAGCGATCCCACCGGCCCGGCGACGGTCAGCAAATTCTTCAGCAACTCGTGCAGGCCGACAACGCGAAAGCCCTCCTCCTCCAACTCGCGCACCACGGCGCGCAACAGCCCATCGTCGCCCAGCGCCCGCGTGCCGACCCGCGCCAGAAAGCGCGTGGTCCACCAATCGGGAAGCAGTTCGGTGAAGGATGGCCGTTTGACCGGCCCGGCGAAGACCACCTCGTCAACGCCCTCGTCGTGCAGGCGACGGATGATCGTTCCGGCGGCGCCGAAACGGCTCCACAGATGGGGCAGCCCGGCGACCGTCGCCGGATCGGTGTGGCCCTCAAAGGCGACGACGAACACGTCGCGCCCTTGGCCACGCACCGCCGCCGCGATGCGGGCCGGCAGCGTGCCGCCACCGGCGAGGATGGCGAGTTTGCGCGCGGTCATGCGACGGCGCCCGCCAGCGACGTCAGGATTCGCGCGGTTGGCAGAGCGAGCGCGCTTCCTTGGCGCGGATGAACGCCAACACATCGGCGATCAAGGCGCGCTCGCCGAAATCACGCTCCACCTCGTCCACCCGTTCGGCGAAGGTGCCTTCCGGGCCGAACAGCATGCGGTAGGCGGCGCGCAGCGCGTGGATGTCGTCCTTCTTGAAGCCGCGACGCTCCAGACCGACGAGGTTCAAACCGGCCAGCCGGGCGCGGTCGCCCATCACCGTGCCAAAGGGAATGACGTCGTTCTCCACGCCCGACATGCCGCCAATCATGGCGTGGGCGCCGATGCGCACGAACTGCCGCACCGCCGACAAGCCGCCGATGATGACGTAATCGCCCAAGGTGACATGGCCGCCCAAGGTGGCGTTGTTCGCCATGATGACGTTGCTGCCGACCATGCAATCATGGGCGACGTGCGATCCCATCATGAACAGCCCGTCGTCGCCGACCTTGGTCAGCATGCCGCCGCCCTCGGTGCCGGGATTCATCGTCACATGCTCGCGGATCTGGTTGCGGGCGCCGATGACGAGTTCCGACGGCTCGCCATGGAACTTCAGATCCTGCGGGCGATGGCCGATGGAGGCGAAGGGGTAGATCACCGTGTCGGCGCCGATGCGGGTGCGCCCGTCCACCGCGACATGGGACACCAGCCGCACGCCATCGCCCAATTCGACGTTGGGGCCGACCACGCAGAAGGGGCCGATCGAAACGCCCTCGCCCAGCGAGGCCGCAGGATCGATGATGGCGGACGGATGGATGGTGGTGGTCATTTCTCGTCCAGGATCATGGCGGAATAGACGGCTTCAGCGACGAGGACGCCGTTGACCTTGGCCTCGCCCTTGAACTTCCACACGTTGGCGCGCTTGCGCTGTTTGCTGACATGAATGTGGATGGTGTCGCCGGGCGTCACCGGACGGCGGAAACGCGCCTCGTCCACGGTCATGAAATAGACCAGCTTGCCCTCGGCCTCTTTCCCCAAGGTGCCAACCACCAGAACGGCGGAGGTCTGCGCCATCGCCTCGATGATGAGCACGCCGGGCATGACCGGACGCGAGGGGAAATGGCCCTGAAAGTAAGGCTCGTTGATCGAGACGTTCTTGACGCCGACCGCGCTTTCGCCCAGCACGATGTCGATGACCCGTTCAATCATCAAAATCGGATAGCGGTGTGGGATCATTTCCATGATCCGCATGACGTCAATGTCCGCCATCCGGTTGTCTTGCGTGTTGCTCTCTGCCGTTACGTCCATAGTCCGGCCGCCCGCCTTTCCAAACACCGCCAATAATTACCGAAGAATCCGACCGCGAACAGAACGCGGCGTCGGACATCGTCGCCCGTCTTCTTGCCGCATTTTTGCGGCTGTCGCAATCGCCGCCATCCCTTATGGAAAAAGCCGCCACCATCCCAAACGGACGATGGCGGCTTTCACCCGACGCTGAAAACCGCTTACGGTTTCGGGATGTTCAGGGCGACCTGCGGCAGTTTTTTGTTCACCCGCTCCATCACGGCGTCGGTGACGTCGAGTTGGGTGTCCACCAGAACGAATTGCTGACGGGCCAGCACCAGATTGGCGCCGCGCTCGCGCGAAATGTCGGCGACCACCTCGACCATGGTCTTGTGAACCACGGCCATCGCCTCGTTCAGCGTGGTCTCCAGAACGCGCTTGCGCGTCTGCACCGTCTTCTGAACCTCGGCGACCTGCTTCTCAAAATCGCGGCGCTTGTTGGCCAAAGCCTCGGGGGACAGAACGGTCTGCTGCTTGCGCAGCTCGTCCTCGCCCTTGCGCAGCTTGTCTTCCAGCGCCGCAATTTCTTTCTGGTAGGTGTCGCGCAGAGCCTCAAACGCCTTGGAAACGCTCTTCGAGGCGTTGGATTCCTGCATGATCTTCTGAACATCGATCACCGCGATGATCGGAGTCTTCAACTCCGACCCTTTCGCAGCCTCCGCCGCCTTGGCCGCGTCAGCCTTGGGGGCGGCGTCAGCCTTGGGAGCGGAGTCCTGGGCGAAGACCGCCGGAGCGGCGACCGAAAGACCGGCGGTCACGGCGACCGACAGGGCTGCGGCGCGAAGCGCCGTCTGGAACGTGCTGGATTGCATCTTAGAACCTGGTTCCGAAGCTGAAGCGGATGAGTTCTTTTTTGTCGTAGCTTTCCTTGCGCAGCGGCAGCGCCATATCAAGCCGGATCGGCCCGAACGGCGACTTCCACGACACGCCGGTGCCAACCGACACGCGAATCGACTCGCTTTCCTGAACGACAGGATCGCTGATCCCCGACTTGCTCAGAGTGCCGACGTCGGTGAAGGCGTGGCCAAGCAAACCAAACTCTTCCGGCAAACCAAAGGGGAAGCTCATTTCGACCGAAGCGCGGGCGTAGCGCGTGCCACCCAGCGCGTCCCCCGTGTTCTTGTCTCGGGCGCCAATGCCAGCGGTGTTGAAGCCGCGCAGCGTGTCTCCGCCGATGAAGAAGCGGTCGGCAAGGGCCACTTTTTGGCCGATGCCCATGATGTAACCGACTTCGCCAGACGTGCTGAGCACCCAATTCTCGGCGCCCAACGGCACATAGTAACCGCCGCTCAAGCGGTTGCGCAGGAAACGGACCGACCCGCCCAGACCCGCGATGTCGTTGGTCATGCGGATGTAATAGCCATCGGTCGGCGTCAACTTGCTGTTGCGCCTGTCGTAGGTCAATTCTTGACCAATCAACGACGTCAACCGCTCGCCTTTTTGCTCCTTCACCCATTTTGAAGCGGTGGACGGCACCTCTTCAATCAAGGTGTCCTGAAGCTGGTAGTAAACGCGCTGGCGCAAATTCTCGCTCAGCGGGAAGCCCAAACGCAGCGCGAAGCCGGTGTTCTTCTCGTTGAAGGAGCTTTCGTTCTGATAGTCACGGCGCACCCGGAAGATGTCGACGCCCGCCGACATGTCGCGGTCCATGAAATACGGCTCGGTGAACGAGATGTCGTATTCCTGGCGTTTGCCGGAAATCGTCGCGCCCAGCCGCAGATCTTGACCACGGCCCAGCAGATTGCGCTCGCGGATCGAAAAGTCGCCGAGAGGACCGTCGGAGGTCGAGAAACCGGCGCCGATCGAGATTTCGCCGGTGGATTGCTCGGCCACCTCGACGTTGATCGCCGAACGGTCCGGCACGCTGGTTTCGACCGTGGTGATGTTCACCCGCTCGAAATAGCCCAGATCCTTGATGCGCTGTTCCGAACGCTTCAACTTCGACGTGTTGAACGGATCGCCTTCCGACAGCAGCATCTCGCGACGGATGACCTTGTCGAGCGTGCGGACGTTGCCGTTGATGTCGATGCGGTCCACGAAAACGCGCGGCCCTTCGGTGACTTCATAGGTGATGTCGACCGTCTGGGTCTCACGGTTGCGGGAAATGCGCGGGCGGATGTCGACGAAGGCGTATTGCAGGTCGCCGACCGCGTTGGTCAGCTTGGTGATGGTGTTCTCCACCTCCTGCGCGTTGTACCAATCCCCCTCTTTGGTCGAGAGGATTTCGGCCAACAACGCCGGATCGACCTGCTTCAACTGCGTCTTGACGTCAACCTTGCCGAATTTGTAGCGCTCGCCTTCCTCAATGGTGAAGGTGATGAAGAACGCGTCGCGATCCGGGGTCAGTTCGGCCACCGCCGAGGCCACGCGGAAATCGGCGTAGCCTTCCTTCAGGTAGAAGCGGCGCAGCAGGTCGCGGTCATAGGCCAGACGGTCGGGGTCGTAATTGTCATCCGAGGTCAGGAAACGCCACCAGGCGGTTTCCTTGGTCTGGATCGACTCGCGCAACGACCCGTCGGAGAATTTTTCGTTTCCGACGAAGGCGATGCCGCGCACGCCGGTGCGCGCGCCCTCGTTGATCTCGAACACCAGATCGACGCGGTTCTGGTCGAGCTGAATGATCTTCGGCTCCACCGTCGCGGCGAATCGGCCCTGGCGGCGGTAGATGTCCTGGAGTCGCTGCACGTCGTTTTGCACGCGGGTGCGCGTGTAGACGACGCGCGGACGAAGCTGGATTTCTTTTTCCAGATTCTCCTTTTCGATCCGCTTGTTGCCCTCGAACGCGATGCGATTGATGATCGGGTTCTCGGACACCGCCACGACCAGCACGTCGCCCTGGCGCTTCAGATTCACATCGGCGAACAGGCCGGTGTTGAACAGCGCCTTCAAGGATCGGTCGATGCGGTCGGGGTCGAACGGGTCGCCCGGCTGGATCGTCAGATAGGAGCGGACCGTAGAGGCCTCGATTCGCTGGATTCCCTCGACACGGATGTCCCGCACCGTGCCGCCGGAAAACACCTGCGCGACCAGCGTGCCGGGCGCCGTAAGCGGCGCGCCGCTCTGGGCAAGGGCAACAGACACCGTCGTCATGGCGCAGCCGGCCATCAGGCCCGCCACCAGAACTTTGCTCGACACCGGCAAATCACGCTCCCTGGCATAAGGGCTGGTTAAGACACCAGTCCCCGAAAGAAATCGACCACGCGCAGTTGGACCAGATCGTTCCACGTGGCGAAGACCATGAGCGTTAATACCAAAGCCAATCCAATGCGGAAACCGTATTCTTGCGCCCGCGCGCCAAGAGGTCGGCCAAGAGCGCCTTCAATCGCATAAAAAAGCAGATGGCCGCCGTCGAGCATCGGCACCGGGAACAGATTGATGAGGCCAAGATTGACCGACAGGAAGGCCATGAACCACACCAGCGGGTACCAGCCTGATTGCGCCACCTCGCCCGACATCTGGGCGATGCGCAGCGGCCCGCCCAGCTCTTCGGTGCCGCGCGAGCCTTCAATCATCTGGCCCAGCGCGGTGAAGGTGCCGGAAATCATTCCGTAAATCTCACGCGTCGCCTGCCAGACGGCGGTCGCCGGATCGTGGCGTTTCATGTCCGCGCCGCCGCGCGTGATGCCCAGTTGACCGACGCGGTGGCTGTTGCCCATCCGATCCACGATCTCCCGCGCGTCCGGCGTGGCGTCCAGCGCGATCATTTTTCCGTCGCGTTCGACATCCATGCGCAAGGATTCGCCAGGCTTGATCGAGACAATCGAGCGGATTTCCTCGAATCGCTGGATCTCCGTGCCGTCGATGGCGCGAATCAGGTCGCCCGGCTTCAGCCCGGCGCGCTCCGCCGCGCTGCCCGGCTGCACGCCGCCGACGTCGGCGGGCGTGAAGGACTGCCCAGCGGTGGCGAACAGAACCGACAAGACGGTGATGGAAAAAATGAAATTGGCGATGGGTCCGGCGGCGACCACCGCCGCGCGCTGGCCCAACGGCTTGTGGTGGAAGGAAACCGCGCGCTCCTCCTCCGTCATGGCGGTCAGATGCGCGCCCGGCGTGCTGGCCGGGTCGGCGTCGCCGAACATCTTGACGTAGCCGCCCAAGGGCAAAGCGCTGATTTTCCAGCGCGTTCCCGCCCGGTCGGTGTAACCGAACAGCTCCGGGCCAAAGCCGATGGAAAACACCTCGATCCGCACGCCGTTGCGCCGGGCGACGAGATAGTGACCCAGCTCATGCACGAACACGAGCACGGTGAGAACCAGCAGAAACGCCAGCACCGAGGTCCAGAAACCGCCGAGAACGTCCATGCTACCCTTTGCGCCCCCTGGGGGCTTGATCGCGGATCACCGGCTGCCAACCGCCGTCGCACCGCAGACCTAAACGCGGGCGGCGGCGTCGCGGCGCGCCTCTGCGTCGGCCTCGCGCACTGCGTCAAGATCACGCAGCGGGCGGTGGGGCAACGCCGTCAATGTGCCCTCGACGATCCGTTCGATGTCGAGGAAGCCGATCTTGCGGTCAAGAAACGCCTGAACGGCCACTTCATTGGCGGCACTGAGAATAGTAGGCGCCCCACCCCCGCTTTGCAAGGCGGCGCGGGTCAGACGCAAAGCAGGAAAACGATCGGGATCCGGCGGCTCGAAGGTCAAGGTCGCCGTCTTGGTCAGATCGAGTCGCTCCGCCGGAGTCGCGAGTCGCGCGGGCCAGCCCAGCGCGTAGGCGATGGGCGTGCGCATGTCCGGCGTGCCCAACTGCGCCAAAACCGAACCATCGACATACTCGACCAGCGAGTGGATGACCGATTGGGGATGGACCAGAACGTCGATCCGCTCCTCCGGCACGTCGAACAGGAAATGCGCCTCGATCAGTTCCAGGCCCTTGTTCATCAAGGTGGCGCTGTCCACCGAGATTTTCGCGCCCATGTCCCAGGTCGGGTGCGCCACCGCCTGCTCCCGCGTCGCCGTCGCCATGAAGGCGCGGTCCTTGCTGCGGAACGGCCCGCCCGACGCGGTGAGAATCAGCTTGGCGACGCTTTCGGGGCGCGCGAAATCGAAGACCTGATAGATCGCCGAATGCTCGCTGTCGACCGGCAGCAGCGTCGCGCCGTGGGCGCGCACCTCCTCCATCATGAAGGCCCCGGCACAGACCAGAACCTCCTTGTTGGCGAAGGCGACGATGGCCCCCCGGCGGATGGCGGCGAGCGTCGGTTCCAGACCGGCGAAGCCGACGATGGCGGCCATCACCCAATCGGCGGGGCGCGCCGCCGCCTCCACCACAGCCTGCGGCCCGGCGGCGGTTTCAATGCCGGTTCCGGCCAGACGTTCCTTCAATTCGGCGTGACCAGAGGGATCGGCGACCACCGCCAGACGGGCGTTCAGACGCTTGGCTTGGTCGGCCAACAGGGCGACGTTGCGGTTGGCGGTCAGCGCCTCCACCGGAAAACGCTCCGGGTCACGGGCGACCAGATCGACGGTCTGGGCGCCGACCGAGCCGGTGGACCCCAAAATCGTCACACGCCGCCGTCCGACGCCGGACGCGGGCGCGCTGTTCGTCGTCACCACCATGAGAGAGCCGTTCCGAGGGTCGCGTGGAACACAGCCAGCACCGGGGCGGCGACCAGAAGCCCGTCGATGCGGTCGAGAATGCCGCCATGCCCGGGGATGAGCTGGCCGCTGTCCTTGACGTTGTAGCGGCGCTTGACCGCCGACTCGAAGAGATCGCCGATCTGCCCGACCACCGCCGACAGGGCGCCGACCAGCAGCGCCAGCCCCGGCATCGCCGCGCCAGCGACCAGCGCGACCAGCCACCCCACCAGCGCCGCCGAAACCATGCCGCCGATCAAACCGGCCCAGGTCTTTTTCGGGCTGATGCGCGGGGCCAGCTTCGGCCCGCCAATCGTCCGGCCCGCCGCGTAGGCCCCGATGTCGGTCGCCCACACCGCCAGCATGGCGAACAGGAACAGGGCGAGGCCATCGCCCGGCAGATCGCGCAGCCACATCAGCCCGGCGATCCCCGCCGCGACATAGACGACGCCGAAACCAAGCAATTTGCGGTCCGTGCCGCCGCCGCCAAGCGCGGTCAGCCCGGCGAACAGGACGGCCACCCCAAGCCCGGCCAACGGCCCGACGAGAAGCTGCGCCGACAGCGCGCCCAGCACGCCGCACAGGGAAATCACCCGCGCGGGCAGACGCCGCGCGCTGGGCACCAGATTGATCCATTCGGAAATGGCGATCACCGCGCCCAGCACGATGAGGGCGCGGAACACCCAGCCGCCAAGCCAGACCGCGCCGAGAACCACCGGCGCCAAGACCAGGGCGGAGAGAACCCGCGCCTTCAGGTCGCTGGGTTTAGCCGGTGCTGGGGGTTTAGCCGGTGCTGGGGGTTTAGCGGCTGCTGGCGGTGGTGGCGCCGAAGCGGCGTTCCCGTCGGTGGAACTCGTCAATCGCCGCCTCCAGATCGCGCTTGGTGAAATCAGGCCACAGCGTGTCGACGAAGACCAGCTCGGCATACGCCGCCTGCCACAGCAGGAAATTGCTGATCCGCTTTTCGCCGCTGGTGCGGATGATGAGATCGGGATCGGGAAGGTCGGCGGTGAACAGCCGACCCGACAGGGCCTTTTCGTCAATGGCGTCGGCGCTCAAGCGGCCCGCCGCGACATCCTCCGCCAGCCGTTTGGCCGCCGCGACGATCTCCTGGCGCGAGCCGTAGCTGAGCGCGACCACCAGAGTCATCGTCCGGTTGGCGCCCGTCAGCGTCTCAGCGTCGTCAATCAGCCGGTTGATGTCGTCCGACAGCCGGGCGCGTTCGCCGATCACCCGCAAGCGGATGCCCGCCTTGTGCAGTTCGGCGACCTCGCTGCGCAGATAGAAGCGCAGCAATCCCATCAGATCCGACACCTCCTCTTCCGGGCGGCGCCAGTTTTCCGAGGAAAAGCTGAAAATGGTCAGGGTGCCGACGCCCAACTCGCGCGCCGCTTCCACGGTGCGGCGGACGGCGTCCACGCCCTTCTTGTGACCGGCGGTGCGCGGCAAGCCGCGCGCCTTCGCCCACCGCCCATTGCCATCCATGATGATGGCGACGTGGGCGGGAGCCTGGGCGGACGCCCCCAAGGGCGGCGTCCGGCTGGTCTGGTTGTCGTCTGCGTCGCGCATTCCGAATCAGACCTGCATGATGTCCTTTTCTTTGGACGCTAGCGCTTCATCCACCAGCTTGATCTGCTGGTCGGTCAGCGTCTGCACCTTTTCGGATTGAGCCTTGTGCTCGTCCTGGGTGATTTCGCTGGCCTTCTCGGCCTTCTTCAAGCCGTCCATGCCGTCGCGGCGGATGTTGCGGATCGCGATGCGCGCCTGCTCGGCGTATTTGTGCGCGACCTTCGCCAACTCGGCGCGGCGCTCCTGGGTCAGATCGGGCAAGGGCACGCGGATGACCTGCCCTTCCGTCTGCGGGTTCAGCCCCAGACCGGAATCGCGGATGGCCTTTTCCACGGCCTTGGTCATGCTGCGGTCCCACACCTGCACCGTGATGAGGCGCGGCTCGGGAACCGAGACGGTCGCGACCTCTTTCAGATGCATGCGGTTGCCGTAGGCTTCGACCGAAACCGGCTCCAGCAGGCTGGACGAGGCGCGACCCGTGCGCAGGCCGGTCAATTCTTTGCGAAACGACTCGAGAGCGCCTTCCATGCGGCGCTTCAGATCCGATATGTCGGGCGCAGCCACGGGCTTACTCCCTTTCTTCCGTTATGATGGTGTGCCGACCACGGCCCTGCATGACTTCGGCGAAGGCGCCGGGCGTGTGGATCGAGAAGACCAAGATGGGGATGTGGTTCTCGCGCGCCAAGGCGATCGCCGACGCGTCCATCACCTGAAGATCCTGAGTCAGGACATCCATGTAAGACAGCCGCTCGTACCGGGTGGCGGTGGGAACTTTCTTGGGGTCGGCGGTGTAGACGCCATCGACCTGCGTCCCCTTCAACAACCCGTCACAGCCCATTTCGGACGCGCGCAGCGCGGCGGCGGTGTCGGTGGTGAAGAAGGGGTTGCCGGTGCCGGCGGCGAAAATCACCACCCGGCCCTTTTCCATGTGACGGATCGCGCGACGCCGAATGTACGGCTCGCACACCGAGGACATGGGAATGGCCGACTGCACGCGGGTCGGCACGCCCATCCGTTCAAGCGCGCTCTGCATCGAGAGCGCGTTCATCACGGTGGCGAGCATCCCGATGTAGTCGGCCGACGCGCGCTCCATGCCGCCCGCCGCGCCCTTGACGCCACGGAAGATGTTTCCCCCGCCGATGACCAGAGAGACCTGGACGCCCAGCGCGATCACCGCCTTCACCTCGTTGGCGATGCGGTTGACCATGTCGGGATCGAGGCCGTAGTCGCGTTGACCCATCAACGCCTCGCCCGACACCTTCAGAAGCACCCGCTTGTAACGGATGCCGTCTTCCGGCGCGGTGGTCCCAGTGGTCTCGACCATGGGGGAAACGCTCCCTTGCTGTTGCGGAATGCGGCTGACGACGCGGAGTTAGGCCTGACCGGCGGCGGTCGCGGCGACTTCGGCGGCGAAGTCGGTCTGGGCCTTTTCGATGCCCTCGCCCAGCGCGAAGCGGGCGAAGGAGGTCACGGCGACCGGAGCGCCAATGTCCTTGGCGGCGTTCTCGACCACCTTGCGGACCTTGGTCTCGCCGTCGATCACGTAGACCTGCTCCAGCAAGCAGACTTCTTCGTAATATTTGCGGATGCGGCCTTCGACCATCTTCTCAATGATGGCTTCCGGCTTGCCCGAGGCGCGGGCCTGGTCGGCCAGCACGCTGCGCTCGCGATCCAGCGCCGAGGTGTCGACGTCGGCGATGTCCAGGGCTTCCGGACGGGCGGCGGCGATGTGCATCGCGACCTGCTTGCCGAGATCGGCCAGCTTGGCGGCGTCGCCCGTCGACTCGAGCGCGACCAGCACGCCGATCTTGCCGAGGCCCGGCGCGATGGCCGAGTGGACGTAGCTGACGACGACGCCCGAGTTCACCGACAGGGTGGTCGAACGGCGCAGATTCATGTTCTCGCCGACCGTCGCGATCAGCGTGGTCAGTTCGTCCTGGGCGGTGTGCGCGGAGCCGGGGTAGGCGGCGGCCTTCAAGGCCTCCACGTCGCCGTCGCTGCTCAGCGCCAGGGTGGCGCAGGTGGCGGCGAAGCCCTGGAACTTGTCGTTGCGGGCGACGAAATCGGTCTCGGCGTTCACCTCGACGACGGCGCCCTTGGTCCCGGCGGTGGCGACGGCGACCAGACCCTCGGCGGCGATGCGGCCGGACTTCTTGGCGGCGGCGGCGAGGCCCTTCTTGCGCAGCCAATCCACGGCGCCCTCAAGGTCGCCCTGCGTCTCGTTCAGCGCCTTTTTGCAATCCATCATGCCCGCGCCGGTCTTCTCGCGCAGTTCCTTGACGAGCGAGGCGGTAATCTCGGCCATGTTGCGCCCTCTTCCTTGCTGGCGATCCCTGGTGGACCGCGTGTCAGTCATGAATACAAAACAGGTGGCAAGCCACACAAAAAAGGCAGCCAGGCCATGATTGTCTCCGGCCCGGCTGCCCCTTCAACACTCAAGCTCAGGCCTGGGCGGTCTCGGCGGGGGCCTCTTCCTCGGGAAGCTGCTCAGCCGGGGCGTCCTCACGGGCGCCGACGTCGATGCCGGCGGCGCTCATCTCGGCCTGGAGGCCGTCGAGAACCGAGCCGACCACCAGGTCGCAATACATGTCGATGGCGCGCAGCGCGTCGTCGTTGCCCGGAATCGGGAAGGCCACGCCGTCGGGATCGGAGTTGCTGTCGAGCACCGCGATGACCGGAATGCCCAGCTTGTTGGCTTCCTTGACCGCGATCGACTCCTTGTTGGTGTCGATGATGAAGATGACGTCCGGCAGGCCGCCCATCTCCTTGATGCCGCCCAGCGCGCGTTCCAGCTTGTCACGCTCGCGGGTCAGTTCCAGCACTTCGCGCTTGGTCAAGCCCGAGGTGTCGACGCCCAGACGCTCTTCCATCTCGCGCAGGCGCTTGATCGACAGCGAAATCGTCTTCCAGTTGGTCAGCATGCCGCCGAGCCAACGATGGTTCACGTAATACTGGCCGCACTTGGAGGCGGCTTCGGCGACGCGCTCCTGCGCCTGACGCTTCGTGCCGACGAACAGAACGCGGCCGCCACCGGCGACGACGTCACGAACGGCCTGAAGGGCGCGGTGCAGCATCGGAACGGTCTGTTCCAGATCGATGATGTGAACGCCGTTGCGCACACCGAAGATGTACTGGTTCATCTTCGGGTTCCAACGGCGGGTGTGGTGGCCGAAGTGAACACCGGCTTCGAGGAGCTGGCGCATGGTGAATGTGGGCATAGGCATGGAAAAATCCCTTTTTCCGGTTGATCCGCCGCGAGCGTCTGTCCACAGATGTGGACACCGGATCGGGCCATCGGCGTAAAGCCAAGGGTCCGCCAGCTCGCGTGAGGTTTTGACGACGGCGCTTACATAGCCCGCCGCTCTGGCTTTGGCAACAGCGATGGCGCGGAAAGGCGCGGTTTTGTTGGGGTTGTAGGCGAAACACGCGGCAACGCCCGCAAACAAAAAGGCCGCGCCCGTCTCCCGGCGCGGCCTTTTTCCTGAAAACACCGACGTCCTTACGCCTGCGGGGCGGCGACCTTCGGCTTGGGCAGATCCAGCTTCAGATGCAGTTCCTTCAGGCGAGCCTGATCGACCTGGGCCGGGGCCTGCATCAACAGATCCTCCGCCCGCTGGTTCAGCGGGAAGGCGATGACCTCGCGGATGTTCGGCTCGTCGGCCAGCAGCATGACGATGCGGTCGATGCCGGGAGCCGAACCGCCGTGCGGCGGGGCGCCCAGCTTGAACGCGCTCAGCATGCCGCCGAAGCGGGCTTCCAGCTCCTCGGGCGGATAACCGGCGATGTCGAACGCCTTGTACATCACCTCGGGCAGATGGTTGCGGATGGCGCCCGAGGACAGTTCGACGCCGTTGCAGACGATGTCATACTGGTAGGCGTTGATTTCCAACGGGTTCTTTTCCTGCAACGCCTTCAAGCCGCCCTGCGGCATGGAGAAGGGGTTGTGGCTGAAGATGATCTTGTTGGTCTCTTCGTCCAGCTCATACATCGGGAAATCGACGATCCAGCAGAAGCGGAACGCGTTCTTCTCGATGAGGTCCAGCTCTTCGCCGATGCGGGTGCGGGCGAAACCGGCCAGCTTGGCGGCGGGACCCGCCTGATCGCAGACGAAGAACACGGCGTCGCCGTCTTCCAAGCCCACCAGTTCGCGCAGCGCCGCTTGCGCGGCCTCCGGCACGAACTTGGCGATCGGCCCCTTGCCGCCCGCCGCTTCCATGACGATGTAGCCAAGGCCGGGAGCGCCCAGACCGCGCGCCCAATCATTGAGCTTGTCGAAGAAGCTGCGCGGCTTGTCCGACACCTTCGGGGCGCGGATGGCGCGGACGACGCCGCCCTTTTCGATGGTCTGCTTGAAGGCGCGGAATTCCACGTCGTCGCGCTTGAACACCTCGGTCACGTCGGTGATGACCAGCGGGTTGCGCAGGTCGGGCTTGTCGTTGCCGTATTTCAGCATCGATTCGGCGTAGCTGATCCGACGGAACGGAGCCTGGTCGATGGTCGGCTTGGTTTCGCGGCGGAAGCCGCCGAACTCGTCGAAGATGCCATGCAGAACCGGCTCGACGGCGGCGAAGACGTCTTCCTGGGTGACGAAGGACATCTCGAAATCGAGCTGGTAGAACTCGCCCGGGCTGCGGTCGGCGCGGGCGTCTTCGTCGCGGAAGCAGGGCGCGATCTGGAAATAACGGTCAAACCCGGCGACCATCAGCAACTGCTTGAACTGCTGCGGGGCCTGCGGCAGGGCGTAGAATTTGCCGGGATGATTGCGGCTGGGCACCAGATAGTCGCGCGCGCCTTCCGGCGAGGACGCCGTGAGGATCGGCGTCTGGAACTCGGTGAAGCCCTGGTCGATCATCCGGCGGCGGGCCGACGCGATGACGCGCGAGCGCAGCAGAATGTTTTCGTGGATGCGCTCGCGGCGCAGATCCAGGAAACGATAGCGCAGACGCATGTCTTCGCCGGTGTCGGCTTCCTGATTGACCTGGAGCGGGATTTGCTCGGCCTCGCCCTGGATGGTCAGCTCGGCGATCTGCAATTCGATCCGGCCCGTCGGCAGCCGGTCGTTGATCGTCTCCGCCGTGCGCGTGACGATCTTGCCGGTCACGGTGATGACCGACTCCAGCTTCAGCCGGTTGGCGATCTCAAACGCCGGGTTGGAGGTGTCGACCACGCACTGCGTCAGGCCGTAATGGTCGCGCAAATCGATGAACAGCAACTGTCCATGGTCGCGCTTGCGGTTGATCCAGCCCGACAGGCGGACGATCTCACCGGCGTTTTCTTCACGAAGCTGGCCGCAAGTGTGCGTGCGGTAGGGGTGCATGGGTCGAAACACCTTGAAAAGGTCGGATTCCGGCAAGGAAATGGGGTCCGACACACCACACCGGAAGGCCGCGAATGTCAAGCCGCCATCCTTCCGTCGCCGCATCGGCCCGGCGGACCATTGGTCGCAAGCCTCGTCCCGTCGGTTCGCAGGCTCTTCGGCGCCCCTGTCAAATTCACCGGACTTTCAAGGGCGGTCCGGGTCGTGTATGAAGCAACCATGACGCTGATTACGACAACCGACGCCCTGGAAGCCTTCTGCCAGTCGCTGGCCGGGGCTGAATACATCACGGTCGACACCGAGTTTCTGCGGGAGAAGACCTATTGGCCGCAACTTTGCCTTGTGCAAATCGCCGGACCCGACGGCGCGGTCGCCATTGACCCGCTGGCCGAAGGCATGGACCTGACCGCGCTCTACGCGGTGATGGACGATCCGGCCATCCTCAAGGTGTTCCACGCTGCCCGCCAGGACGTCGAAATCTTCTGGCATCTGTCGGGCCGCATTCCGACCCCGCTGTTCGACACCCAGGTCGCCGCGATGGTCTGCGGTTTTGGCGAAAGCGTCGGCTATGAAACGCTCGTCACCAAGCTGGCGGGCGCGCGCATCGACAAATCCAGCCGCTTCACCGACTGGTCACACCGGCCTTTGACCGAACGGCAACTGACCTACGCCTTGTCGGACGTCATCCATCTCCGCCCCGCTTACGAAAAGCTGAAGCGCCGTCTGGCGCGCTCCGACCGTTCGCATTGGCTGGAGGAGGAGATGGCGATCCTCACCGACCCGCGCACCTATCAGGTCGATCCCGAAACCTCGTGGCTGCGCCTGAAGGTTCGCACCAACAAGCCGCGCTTCATGGCCGTGCTGAAGGAGTTGGCGGCGTGGCGGGAGCGCGAGGCGCAACGCCGCGATCTGCCGCGTTCCCGCGTGCTGCGCGACGAGGCCTTGCTGGAAATCGCCGCCCACGCCCCGACCAACATCGACGACCTTGCCCGCACCCGTGGCATGGGCCGAGGCTTCGCCGAGGGGCGCCAGGGCGCCGACGTGATGGCCGCCGTGCAACTCGGCCTCGACATCCCCGACGGCGACTTGCCGAAAGTGGAGCCGCGCGACGAACCGCCGCCCGGCCTGCAACCCATCGTGGAGTTGCTGCGCGTCTTGCTGAAGATGAAGTGTGACGAACACAACGTCGCGGCAAAGTTGGTGGCGTCTTCGTCCGATCTGGAAGCGATGGCGGCGGATGATTCCGCTGATGTTCCCGCCCTGCATGGCTGGCGCCGCGAGCTTTTTGGAGACGACGCGCTGGCTCTGAAGCATGGGCGCATTGCGCTCGCGGTGATTGAACGTCGCGTTCGCATTGTTCCTGTTGGCGGGACACCCAAAGAATCAGCGCCGGAAGAAACGGAAACTTGACGTTTCAGGATGGCGTCGGTTGGATGAGCCGGTGATTGTCGTAAGAATGCTTCACAGAGTTTTTCCGTTAACCACGCTTTAAGGGCTTCTTAAAGAAAGTTCCATTTACAATAAGGACGGACCGGGCGCGTCACAGAGGGCTGGGGGGCCTGTCCATTGACGGCCAGCCCAACCGTTCGATCCGTCGCCGTGTTTGTTGTGGTCAGTCAAAAGGGCCGTCCCGCACGGTCTTGCAAAGGGTTTGTTTGGGGGAAAGCAGGTAATGAGCAGGTTCGGCGGCAAACCACCGATGGGACGGGACCGGGTCCGCCTTTCCACGACGGAAAAGCAGGCGGCGGTCGCCGCCGCGAAAGATCAACGTCCCGAGTTCGACAACGACAAGCTTCTGAACCTGCTGCGCTCCGCCAAGAGCGAATTGCAAGGCATGCGGTTGATGCACATGCATCTGTCGCTGTTGAAAGACAAGGATCCGTCTGGTCAGATGATGGTTCGCACCATCATTCAGGAGCTGGCGAGCAAGGCGTCCTATCTGCAATCCTTCAACATTTCCAACGGCGACGTCATCGTTCTGTACAAGGGGCTGAAGCTGACCGGCGTCACCGACGTCTGCCAGAAGCTTGAGCAGGTCTTCCTGTCGAAAACCACGCTGACCGGGGCCAACCCCTACAAGGAATATTCACTCTATTCGATCATGGAACTGGCGTTGAATTTCATCAACGTGATCCGTTTCATTGAAGAATTGCAGGCCAACGAAACCGGCAACGTCGTCACGGAAACCAAGCCGCCGATCACGCTGGAAGAGTTGGGCAAGCTCGAACGCTCGATGCAGATGTTCGATCTCTCGCCCTTCCTGTTCAATCAGGCCATCGCCAACATTGGCAAAGGGTCTGATGAGGATATGGAGTATTTTGAACTCTACATCTCCATCAAGCTTTTGCAGGAACGTCTCTGCCCGGATTACGACATCACCGCCAACAAATGGCTGTTCAATTATTTCACCGCCAACCTCGACCAATCGGTTCTGCGGGCGCTGAATCACGGCCTCAGCTTCATGCGCGGGCGGCGGATCGGCATCAACATCAATCTGTCCACGGTGATCTCGACCGGCTTCGTCAAGTTTGACGAACGCCTGCCGATCGACTTCCGGGGGCAGGTGGTGCTGGAGGTGTCCAAGGGCGATTTGATCGAGAATTTGTCCCTGTTCAACGAAGTCGTCGAATTCGCGCAAGACCGCCGTTACCAGATCGCCGTCGATGGTCTGAACCCGTTTTGGGTGACGAATTTCGATTTGGAATATCTGAACGCCGATTACGCCAAGATCTTCTGGTCGAACGACATGCTGGAGATGGAACCGGCCTTCGAGAAGTTCTTCCGCGAGCGCATCGCCGAACAGGACCGCTGCAAATTCATCCTGGCCCGGTGCGACAGCGTGTCGAGTCTTGTTTACGCCCACAAGATGGGCATCAATCTGGTCCAGGGCCGCGCGGTGGACAACATCCTGCGCAAGGGCGTCAGCGTCCGCGAGGCCATCGCCCACGCCAAAGTGGACTGAAGACCCCACGTCGGGGGCATTTCAGCCCTTCTTCGGCGCCCGCGCCAGCACCCCATCGGTCCAGCCGGGCGGCAGCAAGGCCAACAGCCAGACCGCCGCCGCCACCGGCCAGGGAAAGCTGACGCGCGCCGCGTTGCGCGCCAGCCCCCGGCTTATCACCCGCGCCGCCGCGTCGGCTTCCATCAAAAAGGGCATGGAAAAGCCGTTGGCGTCGGTGATTCGGCTTTTGACGAATCCGGGGCAAATCACCGACACGCCGATCCCCTCCCCGGCCAGATCGCCGCGCAACGCCTCGCCAAAGACCCGCACCGCCGCCTTGCTGGCGCAATAGGCTGGCGCGCCGGGAAAGCCGCGAAAACTCGCCTGCGAGGCCATCAGCGCGATCTGCCCGCGCCGCCGGTCCTGCATGCGGGGCAACAGCGGATAGACGCTGTTCAGCACGCCGTCGATGTTGACCGACAGAATCCGCCGGGCCTGCGCCTCGCTTTCCACCCCGCCGCCAGTTCCAGCGGAGATTCCGGCGTTGGCGATGAGGAGATCGACCGGCGTGCGGTCGTCCACCCCCCGCAACCACGCCGCCATGCCGTCCCGGTCGGTGGCGTCGACGACGTCCGCCGTCACCGCCGCCCCCGCCGCCCGGCAGCGTTCGGCCACCGCCGCCAACCGCGCGGCGTCGCGCCCGGTCAGCGCCAAGCACACGCCGGGTTCGGCGTAACGCAGGGCCAACGCCGCGCCGATGCCGCTCGACGCCCCGGTGATGACCAAAGATCGCGGTCGCCGCATGCTGCCCTCTCCGTTGCGCGCTTGTTTGCGGGATCATCCCATGGGTATAACCGGCCCACACCATCCAGCACAGCCATCATCGGAGGCCACCGCCGTGTCCGCACATCGCCCTGTTGTCGCCAGCATGACCGGATTCGCGCGCGTCGATGGGCATGGCGACGGCTATTCCTGGACATTCGAGGCGAAAAGCGTGAATGGCCGCAGCCTGGACGTCCGTTGCCGCATGCCGACCGGCTTCGACAGCGTCGAGGCGCTGGCGCGGGCCGAGGCGCCGAAACGCTTGGCGCGCGGCAACGTCAACCTGACGCTGACCATCACCCGCAGCCAAGCCGTCTCCCAACTCCGCATCAATCGTGAACTGCTCGCCCAGGTTCTGGAATTGGCGCGCGAGATCGAAGGCGCCGGGGCCGCCCCACCGCGTCTGGATTCGCTGCTGGCCGTGCGCGGCATCATTGAGCCGGTGGAAGAGGATGAAACCGACGCCCGCGAACGGGTCGAGTCGGCGCTGAAAGGCGATCTGGCCAAGCTGATCGACCAACTCGTGGTCAACCGTCTGGGCGAGGGCGCCCGTCTGGCCGTGATTCTCAACGGCCATCTCGACGAAATCGCCCGTCTGGTGGAGGGCGCGAGCGCCTGCGCCTCGGCCCAGCCCGAGGCCCTGCGCGAAAAGCTGCGGCTTCAGGTCGCGACCATCCTCGGCTCTTTCCCGGCGCTGTCGGAAGACCGTTTGGCGCAAGAGGCCGCCATCCTGATCGGCAAGGCCGACATCCGCGAAGAGCTGGACCGGCTGCGCGCCCACATCCACGCCGCCCGCGAGATGATGGCGGAAGGCGGGGCCATCGGCCGCCGCTTCGATTTCCTCTGCCAGGAATTCAACCGCGAAGCCAACACCCTGTGCTCCAAGTCCGCCGACGTGGAGCTGACCCGCATCGGCCTGTCGCTGAAAGCCACCATCGAGCAGCTTCGCGAACAGGTTCAAAACATCGAGTAATCCGTCATGGCCCTGCCCTCCCCCCCGTCTTCCGCCGCGTCTTCCGCCCCGTCCAAGGACATCTCCCGCCGTGGCCTGATGCTGGTGCTGTCGTCGCCATCCGGCGCCGGCAAGACCACCATCTCGCGCCGCCTGTTGGAGCGCGATTCCGGCATCACCATGTCGGTGTCGGCGACCACCCGCGCCATGCGTCCCGGCGAAGTCCCCGGCGTCGATTACCATTTCATCGACCTGCCCCGCTTCGACCAAATGGTCGAGGACGGGGAGTTCCTGGAATACGCCCGCGTCTTCGGCAATTGCTACGGCACGCCGCGCGGCGCGGTGGAGGAGGCGTTGGGCGCGGGCCGCGACGTGCTGTTCGACATTGATTGGCAAGGCACCCAACAGTTGGGGCAGAACGCGCGGGACGATCTGGTCAGCATCTTCGTTCTTCCCCCGTCGGGCGAAGAGCTGGAGCGCCGCCTGCACAGCCGCGCCCAGGATTCGGCGGAGGTCATCGCCGGGCGCATGGCCAAGGCGTCCGACGAAATCAGCCATTGGGCGGAATACGACTACGTCATCATCAACCGGGACGTCGAGCAGAGCGTCGCGGCGGTGACGGCCATTCTGCACGCCGAACGCCTGCGCCGCCGCCGCCAGGTTGGCTTGCCGCAATTCGTCAAAACAGTCCAATCCGCGCTTTGAGGATGATGGGCGGGAGCGAGGCTCCCGCCACAATCACCGAACGCGGTTTAGAGCGCCGCGCGCTAAATCTGAAACAGCGCGGCGCTCTAATCTTTGATTTATCGAGCAGATTCACGCGTCAAATCGATCCCGATTTAACGCGATCTGCTCTAAACCGGCGGGCCTGCCGGTCGTCCTTTTACGCCTTGGCCAGACGGTCGAACGCCTGAAGGCGGGCCAGCAAAGCGGGCATGTCGGACAGCGGCACCATGTTCGGCCCGTCGCTGGGCGCGCAATCCGGGTTCTCGTGGGTTTCCATGAACACCGCCGCCACGCCAACCGCGATGGCCGCCCGCGCCAGAACCGGCACGAATTCCCGCTGGCCGCCCGATGTGGCGCCCTGCCCGCCCGGCTGCTGCACCGAATGGGTGGCGTCGAACACCACCGGGAAGCCGGTTTCCGCCATGATCGGCAGCGCCCGCATGTCCGACACCAGCGTGTTGTAACCAAAGCTGGCGCCGCGCTCGCACAGCATCACCCGCTCGTTGCCCGACGCCACCAGCTTGGCCAGGACGTTCTTCATGTCCCACGGGGCGAGAAACTGGCCCTTCTTCACATTCACCGCCCGCCCGGTGTTGGCGGCGGCGACCAGAAGATCGGTCTGGCGGCAGAGGAAGGCCGGGATTTGCAGGACATCGACGGCCTCGGCGACCACCGCGCATTGATCGGCGGCGTGGACGTCGGTGATGACTGGGCAGCCGAAACGCTCGCGGATTTCGGCGAAGATCGGCAACGCCTTGTCCATCCCAAGCCCGCGCGCCGTGGTGATCGAAGTGCGGTTGGCCTTGTCAAAGCTCGATTTGTAAATCAGCCCAATGCCCAGCGCCGAGGTCATCGCCACCAGCGCCGACGCGGTTTCCAGCGCATGATCGCGGCTTTCCATCTGGCAAGGACCGGCGATCAAAACAAAAGGCCGGTCGTTGGCGATGGTCAGGTTGCCGATCTGAACGGCGCGCGGCGTGGTCATGGGACGGAAAACTCCAAGAGGATCGGAACAAACAGCGTTGGCCCTGTCAGGCACAGATGGGACGCTTGGCGGACTTTGGAAGGCCCGGCCTGCGGCGAATCCGCCCTTTGAATCCCACCAATGGCCCGCTTGGTCAACTCGGATGGCGCCGCGCCGGGCAAAAACGACGACGGGTCCGCGCCCCCTTCGGAACACGGACCCGCCGCAAGATCGCCCGCCAGATCGGCGGCATTCAGGCGAACCGTCAGAACCCGACGCTGACCCCGGCAAAGGCGCCGAAATCACGGACGCGCTGTTCCCCCAAACGGGCGTCCAGCCCCAGAGTCCCCGTGACCGACTCCGCCAGTTTGACGGACGCCCCCGCCGAGGCGTTGATCCAGGTCCGATCACTCTTCGCCACCGGCATGGAATAAGCCAACGTCGAAATGCTCTTGCTCTCCACCGTGATGCTGCGGTTGCCGTCGGTGAATTCCCGATTCAGCGTCACCTTGGCGTAGGGGCGAAGCGATCCGGCGTCGTACGCCGCCTGATAGCCGACGCTGCCGACCAGGGCGTTGCGGTTCTGCTCCCGGTACGAGAAGCCGAACAGGCTGCTGTCCTCGGTGAAGCCCTCGACCGACACATGCTGATAGCGCAGCCCCAGCAACGGCCCATGCGTCAGACCGCCGGAGGCGAACTCATAGCCGGTTTCCGCCGCGAGCGAGGCGTTGACGCCCTCCGTCCCGCCACCGGTCGAATGGTCGGCGCCGTTGATGGTCACGCCGCGCCGCAGATCGTAATCGGCAAAGCCGAACGACCCGACACCGCTGACATACGCGCCGCCCACCCGATAAACGCCATAGGCGCTGGCGACATATTCACGCTGTTTGTAGTCGCCGCCGGTGGAAAAGCTGCCCTTGTAGTTTGAGATCGTTCCCGCCACGCCAACCAGAAGATTCTCGGTGAAGCGCTTGTCGATTCCGACACTGACGTTCAACGGCGTGCCGCGCGTTCCCGCCTGATCGCCGCGTTGATCGGAACTCAGCCGCCCGACGCCACCGACGATCCAGGCCCCCGATTCTCCGGTCTTGCGCGTCCACAGATTGGCCGCCGCCTGCGCCTGGATGAGCGAAATCACCCGGTCACGGGTGTGCAACGGCGATTCGGCCAGCCGCGCCACATTGCCCGGCGCCGACAACACGTTCAGCACGAAATCGGAAATCGCCCGATGCCCGGCGGTGGTCGGGTGAACGCCGTCGGCGAACAGATAGCTTTGCGCCGCCGTCGGCGTCACCAAACTGGCCGAGGTGCAGAGCAGAGAACTCGACGTCGTGCAGGCCGTGCCGACCACGTTGGTCAAGCCGTATGAGCTCGGATTCGCCACCGCGTCCCGCAACAGCGCATAGGTGTCGACCGGAATGATCGAGACGCCCGCGTTGCCGAGTCCCAAGGTGACGAGTTGGTTGTAGCCGCTGACCAGTTGGGTGATCTGCGCCGCCGCCGTCGCGCCCTGCGATTGCCCGAACGGGGTGACGCCGATGTCCGGCAGGGTCGGCACCAGAATGGTTTGCGCCCCCGCCGCCCGCAGCCGCGCCACCTCGCCCACCAAATCGGTGGCCGCCTGGGTGATCGCAGCCTGCGCCGTCGTTGGGCTGGCGAGCGCGGCGAAGATGTCGTTCGCCCCACCCCAGACCGTGTAGAGCGCGTTCGGATCGGCCCGCCCGCCCGTCGAGGCCAGATAGTTGGTGATCTGGTTGCGCACCGGGGTCGCCGTCGCCGTCGGCGCCGTGGCCGGCACGCCCGGCAATTGCGACACGCGCGCGCCGCCGACCGCGTAATCGGTGCCCCCCGACACCGCCGGAGTCGCCGTCTTGCCATAGGCCGAGGCGACGTTTTCCGCCCACACCGGCCCCGGATTGGTGGTGAATTTCCCGCCAACCGGCACGACCGAACGGAAGGTTCCGCTGTCGGTCAGGCTGTCGCCGAAGAAAATGGTGTTGGAATAGTCGCCAGCCGACGCGCCCGCCGCGCTCAAAGCGAGGATGGCGGCAACCGCCGTGGCGGCGGACGCCTTTTTGCAAAACAAACCCATGCGAAAACCTCCCCAAGCCAAATTGTTTGGTTCCCAAGCCAATGGGATGCTCGCACAGGGATGACGTATACTCAATAGTACTGACGTTTAGGTTATATCTATGACCAATGCGCCGACTTGGGGATTCGCGCCAACAAAAAGCCCCGCTTCCAGGGAAAGCGGGGCTTTTCGAGCGATCAAAACCGATCCGTTCAGACCAAACGGCTTTGCTCCATCGCCGCCTTGATGAAGGCGGTGAACAGCGGATGCGGTTCAAACGGCTTGGATTTCAGTTCCGGGTGGAACTGCACGCCAATAAACCAGGGGTGCCCCGGGATCTCGACGATTTCCGGCAACTCGCCATCGGGGGACAGGCCCGAGAACAGCATGCCGCAATTCTCCAACCGTTCCTTGTAATAGACGTTCACCTCGTAACGGTGACGGTGACGCTCCGAAATCTGCGTCGTGCCATACACCTCGGCCACCTTGCTGCCCTCAAGCAGGCGGGCCGGGTAAGCGCCCAGACGCATGGTGCCGCCCAGATCGCCGACTTCCGCCCGGCGTTCCAGCGTGTTGCCACGCATCCATTCGGTCATCAGGCCGACGACCGGGTTGCCCGGCTTGCCAAGTTCGGTCGATCCGGCGTCCTCGATCTTGGCGAGGTTGCGCGCCGCCTCGATCACCGCCATCTGCATGCCAAAGCAAATGCCGAAATAGGGCACATTGCGTTCGCGCGCGAACTGGGCCGCCCGAATCTTGCCTTCGGTCCCGCGCGAACCGAAGCCGCCGGGAACCAGAATGCCATGGACGTTTTCCAGACGCTTCACCGCCGCGTCGTCGTCCTCGAAGATCTCCGAATCGATCCAGTCGAGGTTGACCTTGACGTTGTTGGCGATGCCGCCATGGGTCAGGGCCTCGGCCAGCGATTTGTAGCTGTCGAGCAGGCTGATGTATTTGCCGACCACGGCGATGGTCACTTCGCCCTGCGGCTTGCGCACGCGCTCAACGATGCGGGTCCAGCGCGACAGGTCCGGGGCCTTGTCGGTCGGCAGACCGAAATAGGACAGAACCTGGGTGTCGAAGCCTTCCTCGTGGTAGCTGATCGGCACCTGATAGATCGAATCGACGTCCAGCGCCGCGATCACCCGCTCCGGGCGGATGTTGCAGAACAGCGCGATCTTCTTGCGCTCGTTCTCCGGGATCGCCCGGTCGGCGCGGCACAGCAGGATGTTGGCCTGGATGCCGACGCTGAGCAGTTCCTTCACCGAATGCTGGGTCGGCTTGGTCTTCAACTCGCCCGCCGTCGGAATGTAGGGCAGCAGGGTCAGATGGATGAACAGCGCGTTCTCCGGCCCAACCTCGTTGCCAAACTGACGGATCGCTTCCAGGAAGGGCAGCGATTCAATGTCGCCGACCGTGCCGCCGATTTCGATCAGGACGAAATCCTCATCCTCGGAATCGGTGCGGATGAAGTCCTTGATTTCGTCGGTGATGTGCGGAATCACCTGGACGGTTCCGCCCAGATAATCGCCGCGCCGTTCCTTGGCGATCACCGTCGAATAGATGCGGCCCGTGGTGATGTTGTCGCCACGCCGCGCCGAAACGCCGGTGAAGCGCTCGTAATGCCCGAGATCGAGATCCGTTTCCGCCCCGTCGTCGGTCACGAAGACCTCGCCGTGCTGGTAGGGACTCATCGTGCCGGGATCGACGTTCAGGTAGGGATCCAGTTTGCGGAGCCGAACCTTATAACCACGCGTCTGGAGGAGTGCCCCGAGCGCCGCTGACGCCAAGCCTTTGCCCAGCGAAGAAACGACGCCACCAGTGATGAAGATGTAGCGAGTCATGTCCGTCCGAAGAGCTTGAGAGCTGTTTCCTGTCCCCAAAGAACCCCGCGCCGAACGATCGCGTCCGACCAAGGATCCTCAAAAGAAAGAGGCGGCTTCGGGGAGGCCGCCTCGTCTGTCGCACCCGTGCCTGAAGCGCAGCGTTGTTACTGGCTAACCGGCGGAGCGGGTTGAGCCGGAGCCGCCGGCAGAGCCGGAATGGCGGTCGGCAAGGTGTCGATGATCGAGGTCGGCTTTGAATGAGCGCCAGCCAGGATCGCCAGAACAATGCTGGTGGCGAAGAAGCTGCCCGCCAGGATGCCGGTGGTGCGGGTCAGCAGATTCGCGGTGCCACGGGTGCTCATCATGCCGCCCATGGTGCCGCCGCCAATGCCAAGGCCGCCACCTTCCGACCGCTGGATCAGGATCACGCCAACCAGCGCGACCGCGATCAGCAGGTGAACAACGAGAATCACCGATTCCATGCGATCCGTTTCCCCACGCCCGTCCTAAAATCGAATAGCGCGCCACAGGCCGTATCAGAGGCCCGTGGCGCGCGCCCACTGTTTCTACCGCGCCATCGCGCGATATGCTAGCGGCAACTGGTCGCGATGGCCCAGAAATCATCCGCCTTCAGCGCCGCGCCGCCGACCAGCGCGCCATCGACATTCTCCACCGCCATCAATTCAACCGCGTTGCCCGGCTTGACCGAACCGCCATAGAGGATCTTCGCCTTGGCCGGGTCGGCGATCTTGCCGTCCAGTTCGGCGCGGATGTGGGCGTGCATCGCCTTCACGTCATCGGGCGTCGCCGTTTTGCCGGTGCCGATGGCCCAGACGGGTTCATAGGCGATGACCGTGTTGGCGGCGGTCGCCCCCACCGGGATTGATCCGGCCAACTGGCCCGTCACCACGGCGTCGGCTTGCCCCGCGTCGCGCTGGGTTTCGGTTTCGCCGACGCAGACGATGGCGATCAAACCCTGAGCGTGCGCGGCGGCGGCCTTGGCGGCGATCAACGCGTCGCTCTCGCCATGATCGGCCCGACGTTCCGAATGGCCGAGAATGACGTAACGGCAGCCCGCGTCCACCAGCATGGTCGAGGCGACGTCGCCGGTGTGCGCGCCGGAGTTCTTGGCCGCGCAATCCTGACCGCCCAGCGCCAACGCGCTGCCCGCGATGGCGTCGCCAACCGGAAACAGCAGCGGAAAGGGCGGGCAGACCAGCAGATCGAACGAAACCTCCCCCGCGCCGTTCAAGCGCCCGGCGAGATCCAAGGCCAGGGCCAGCCCGTCGGCCTTCAGCCCGTTCATCTTCCAATTTCCAGCGATCAGCTTCCGACGCGCGGTCATGGTGTGTCCTTTTTATGAAGCGTTTGGGGCGCGTCCCCTGTCTAGCAAGACCCACCAGGGATTTCCACCAGCCCGACCGGATTGCGCCCCACCAACGACAAAAGGCCCCACCTGGGGGCCTTGCACTCAGAGATAAGTGTTTGAAAATATTGGTGGGCGATGAGGGGATCGAACCCCCGACCCTCTCGGTGTAAACGAGACGCTCTTCCGCTGAGCTAATCGCCCGACTGAACCCTAAAACGAAACCGGCCGGGAAAGGCCCGGCCGGCGGCACTATGCCCCGACGGGACCAATCAGTTCAAGGCATCCTTCAGCGTCTTGCCCGCCTTGAACTTCGGCTGCTTGGACGCGGGGATGTCGATCTTTTCGCCCGTGCGCGGGTTGCGGCCCTCGCTGGCGGCGCGTTCGGCGACCGCGAAGGTGCCAAAGCCGACCAGACGGACCTCGTCGCCCTTTTTCAGCGAGTCGGCGATGCCATCAAAAACCGCGTCAACCGCCTTGGTCGCATCAGTTTTAGACAATCCCGACGCATCAGCAACGTGCGCCACCAGATCATTCTTGTTCACGCAATCCCCCTTCCGAATTCGGCAAATACTCAATGTCAAAAAGCCGCCCCACGACTTTTCAGGGGCAAAGGATAATCACAGCGTTGCCCGCCCGTCAATTGGCGACGAGCGGGCAAGCCAGTCATTCTCAGCCGTTCAAACCATGATTGTCCATGGTTCGATCAATGGCGCAGCAGATCGCCCGACGCGTCGCCGGTCGCCTTTTCGGTCTGCGCCTTGGCGGCGACGGCGTCCACCTCCGGTTCGGTCCATTCGATCGGCGTCACCGGGCGGGTCAGGGCGTTGCGCAGAACCTCGTCCACCGTGCCGACCGGGATGATCTCCAACCCGCGCTTCACGTTGTCCGGGATGTCCGCCAGGTCCTTTTCGTTGTCCTTGGGGATCAGCACATGCTTGATGCCGCCCCGCAAGGCCGCCAGCAGCTTTTCCTTCAGGCCGCCGATGGGCAGGACCCGACCGCGCAGCGTGATTTCGCCGGTCATCGCCACGTCCTTGCGCACCGGAATGCCGGTCAGCACCGAGACGATGGAGGTGGCCATGGCGACGCCCGCCGACGGGCCGTCCTTGGGCGTGGCGCCTTCGGGAACATGGACGTGGATGTCCTTCTTCTCGAACAGCGTCGGCTTGATGCCGAACGCCACGGCGCGCGACTTGACGTAGCTCTCGGCCGCCTGGACCGATTCCTTCATCACGTCGCCCAGCTTGCCGGTGGTGGTGACGCGGCCCTTGCCGGGCAGGCCGACGGCCTCGATGGACAGCAGCTCGCCGCCCACCTCGGTCCAGGCCAGGCCGGTGGTCACGCCCACCAGATCCTCAAGCTCCGCCTCGCCATAATGGAAGCGGCGGACGCCCGCGTATTTGTCGAGATTCCGACGGGTCACGGCCACCTTGCCGGTGCCGCCCGTCTTCATCATGATTTCCTTGACCGCCTTGCGGCAGAGATTGGCGATCTCACGCTCCAGGCTGCGCACGCCAGCTTCCCGCGTGTAGTAGCGGACCAGATCGCGCACCGCGTCGTCGGAAATCGAGAATTCGCCCTTCTTCAGGCCATTCGCCTCGATCTGCTTTTCGGTCAGATGGCGCTTGGAGATCTCGATCTTTTCGTCTTCGGTGTAACCGGCGACGCGGATGATCTCCATGCGGTCCAACAACGGCTGCGGCATGCGCATCGTGTTGGCCGTGCAGACGAACATCACGTCCGACAGATCGTAATCGACCTCCAGATAATGGTCGTTGAAGGTGGCGTTCTGTTCCGGATCCAGAACCTCCAGCAGGGCCGACGACGGATCGCCGCGCCAATCGGCGCCCAGCTTGTCGATTTCGTCGAGCAGGAACAGCGGGTTCGACGATTTCGCCTTTTTCATGCCCTGGATGACCTTGCCGGGCATCGAGCCGATGTAGGTCCGGCGGTGGCCGCGCACCTCGGCCTCGTCGCGCACGCCGCCCAGTGACATGCGGACGAAGTTGCGCCCGGTGGATTTGGCGATCGACTTGCCAAGCGAGGTCTTGCCGACGCCGGGCGGACCGACGAGGCAGAGGATCGGCCCCTTGACCTTGTTCATGCGGTTCTGCACGGCAAGATATTCAAGGATGCGCTCCTTGACCTTGTCCAAGCCGTAATGATCGGCGTCGAGAACCTTCTGCGCCAGCTTCAGGTCGCGCTTGACCTTGGTGCGCTTCTTCCAGGGAATGGACAGCATCCAATCCAGATAGTTGCGCACCACCGTGGCTTCCGCCGACATCGGACTCATCGAGCGCAGCTTCTTCAGCTCCGCCAGGGCCTTGTCGCGGGCTTCCTTGGGGAAACGGGTCTTGTTGATCTTCTCTTCCAGCTCCGCCGATTCGTCGCGGCCATCCTCGGTCTCGCCGAGTTCCTTCTGAATCGCCTTGAGCTGTTCGTTCAGATAATACTCGCGCTGGGTCTTCTCCATCTGCCGCTTGACGCGGTTGCGGATGCGCTTTTCGACCTGGAGAACGCCGATCTCGCCTTCCATGAAGGCGTAGACCCGCTCCAGCCGTTCCGACACGGTGGCGCATTCCAAAAGCTGCTGCTTTTCGGGAATCTTCAGCGCCAGATGCGAGGCGACGGTGTCGGCCAGCTTGCTGGAATCCTCGATCTGGTTGATCGAGACCAGAACCTCCGGCGGGATCTTCTTGTTCAGCTTGATGTATTGCTCGAACTGCGACACCACGGCGCGGCTCAGAGCCTCAAGCTCCTGGTTCTCGCCGATCTTTTCCTCGACCAGCTCGGCTTGCGCCTGGAAGAACTCTTCATTGTCGGAGAATTTGGTGATGGCGGCGCGCTGACCACCCTCGACCAACACCTTGACGGTCCCGTCCGGCAGCTTCAGCAACTGCAACACGGTGCCGACCGTGCCGACGCTGTAGATGTCGGCGGGAGTCGGATCATCCTGCGCGGCGTTCTTCTGGGTGACGAGAAGGATCTGTTTGTCGTCCTTCATGACGTCTTCCAGCGCGCGCACGGACTTCTCACGCCCGACGAACAGCGGCACGATCATGTGGGGAAACACCACGATGTCGCGCAGCGGCAGGACCGGGTAGAGGGCACCACGGGAGAGTTCGATCATGGATCAGGCCTCGTGAAAAAGAACGCCGTCCAGCCCGGAATGGGCCTGAGGAACGTCCCGCCTTGGGATAAGCGCGGGGCGCGAGACACCGGCACGGGAACTAACGTGGCATAGCCCCCAGCCCCCTTCAAGGGGTTGAAACCCGCCAAACGGGGGAAAGCTGCCGCGACGCGGCGAATTTCCGCCGCTCACGCCGCCTTCGCGCCCGTCATTGGGCGCGAATCCGCTCCAAGTCGGCTTGAACGGAGCGGTCGAGAGGGGCAGATTGCGCGTGAGCCATGCCAAGCGTCGGCTTCAACGCGTCATGGACCCGTGCTGACGCGGCTCCCCCGGTCGATTCCCAAGGATCGGCCTCGCCGCCTTCGCCCGGTCCGCCGCGCCGATTCGCCTCACGGCTCCCCACACAAAAAGGGCGGCGCCCACCCCAACATGGTCGCCCGACGCCCCGCTTTCCTGAACGCGCCCCTCCAGCATCAGCGTGTCCCGTTCGGCGTCGCTCCAAAAGCGGGACGCAAAAAAGGGCGCCGAAGCGCCCTTTTCCTCAATCGCGTCATGCCGGACGGCTTACGCCCCCGGCGCCTCGCTCCGGCGTTCGGCGTGGACGTAGAGCGGCTTGGCGCGCCCTTCGACCACTTCCTTGTTCACCAGGATGCTCTCGATCCCGGTCAAGCCGGGAAGGTCGAACATCGGGTCGAGGAGGATGGCCTCCATGATCGACCGCAAACCGCGCGCGCCGGTCTTGCGCGCGATGGCCTTGTGCGAAATCGCCTTCAGCGCGTCCTCGGAGAATTCCAGATGGACGTCCTCCATCTCGAACAGGCGTTGGTACTGCTTGACCAAGGCGTTCTTCGGCTTGCTGAGGATCTCGACCAACGCCGGTTCGTCCAGATCCGACAGGGTGGCGAGCACCGGCAGACGACCGATGAATTCCGGGATCAAGCCGAACTTCAGCAGATCTTCCGGCTCGACGCTGTGCAGGATGTCGCCCGTCGACCGCTCGTCCGGGCCACGCACGTCGGCGCCAAAGCCGATGCTGGTGCCCTTGCCGCGCTGGGCGATGATCTTGTCCAGCCCGGCGAACGCGCCGCCGCAGATGAACAGGATGTTGCTGGTGTCGACCTGAAGGAATTCCTGCTGGGGATGCTTGCGCCCGCCCTGCGGCGGCACGGAAGCCACGGTGCCTTCCATGATCTTCAGCAATGCCTGCTGCACGCCCTCGCCCGACACGTCTCGGGTGATCGACGGGTTGTCAGACTTGCGGCTGATCTTGTCGACCTCGTCGATGTAGACGATGCCGCGCTGCGCCCGCTCGACGTTGTAGTCGGCGGCCTGCAACAGCTTGAGGATGATGTTCTCGACATCCTCGCCAACGTAACCGGCTTCGGTCAGCGTCGTGGCGTCGGCCATCGTGAAGGGAACGTCGATGATCCGCGCCAGAGTCTGGGCCAGCAGCGTCTTGCCGCAGCCGGTCGGACCGATCAGCAGGATGTTCGATTTGGCGAGTTCGACGTCGTTGTGCTTCGTTCCGTGCGCCAGCCGCTTGTAATGATTGTGGACCGCCACCGACAACACGCGCTTGGCGTAGATCTGGCCGATCACATAATCATCGAGAACCGCCTGGATGTCGCGCGGGGTCGGAACCCCATCGCGGGACTTCACCAGCGTGGTCTTGTTTTCCTCGCGAATGATGTCCATGCACAGCTCGACGCATTCATCACAGATGAACACCGTCGGACCGGCAATCAGCTTGCGGACCTCGTGCTGGCTCTTGCCGCAGAAGGAGCAGTAGAGCGTATTCTTCGAATCGCCGCTGCTGGACTTGCTCATCGGTACTCCGTCATCTCGCGGGGGACGTGGTCCAAGGACCATGCCCGTTCGTGGCGCCCCCCGACGCCGGTCCATTCCGTGGGCGCCAGGAGGGGACCCCTGGCGCGGTATCTTGCGGCCTTTCACCAGCCGCAATCAGATCAGCCCGTGATCGGGACCGCTTCCCAGCCATTCAACAACAGGGAAACGGCCCGATCAACCCTTTGTTGGTCAGGCTCAAGACGCCTGACCGTCCACGCCCGGACGCTTTTCGACCACTTCGTCGATCAGACCGAAGGATTTCGCCTCGTCCGGCGACATGAACTTGTCGCGTTCCATGGCGTTTTCGATGGTGTCGAGCGTCTGGCCGGTGTGCTTGACGTAGATGTCGTTCAGGCGCGAGCGCAGCTTCAGGATTTCCTGGGCCTGGATCTCGATGTCCGAGGCCTGGCCCTGGGCGCCGCCCGACGGCTGATGGATCATGATGCGGCTGTTGGGCAGCGAGAAACGCTTGCCCGGCGCGCCAGCGGCCAGCAACAGCGACCCCATCGACGCGGCTTGCCCCATGCACACGGTGGACACCTGCGGACGGATGTACTGCATGGTGTCGTAGATGGCGAGGCCCGCCGAGACGTAACCGCCCGGCGAATTGATGTAGAGCGCGATGTCCTTCGTCGGGTTTTCCGATTCAAGGAACAAGAGCTGGGAGCAGATCAAGCTGGCGACGGTGTCGTTCACGCCGCCGACCAGGAAGATGATCCGCTCCTTCAGCAAGCGCGAATAGATGTCATACGCGCGTTCGCCCCGGTTGGTCTGTTCGATGACCATCGGGACCAGAGCATTCATCTTCGGCTCGAAGTCGTACATATGTTCTTCCCTGCCCCGGCGGTTGACTGGACCGGCTTTGTGTCCGGCACGAAACCACATATAGGTGCGGTTGGGGGCGGTGGGTAGTCCGCCCCCAATCCTTTTGGCAGTTTACGCCGCCTCGGCGTCCTCGTCCTCATCCTTGGTCAGCTCGTCGACCGACACGGTCTTCTCGCTCACCTTGGCCAGTTCGAGGATGTGGTCGACGACCTTGTCCTCGAAAATCGGCGCGCGGAGGTTTTCCAGCGCCTGCTGGTTCTGCTTGAAGAACTCGAACACCTGACGCTCTTGACCGGGGAAGCGGCGGGCTTCGTTGATCAGGGCGCGGTTCACTTCGTCCTGCGTGACCTGGATGTTGTTGCGGCGGCCCACTTCGGACAGCAGCAGACCCAGACGCACGCGGCGCTCGGCGATGGCGCGGTATTCGCTCTTCAGATCGTCTTCCGACTTGGCGGCGTCTTCGCCAGCCGTGCCGTTCTTCAGCTCTTCCTGAAGACGCGCCCAGATGCCCTCGAACTCGATGTCGACCATGCCGGCCGGCACCTCGAACGAGTAGGCGTCGGCCAGCTTGTCGAGGAGCTGGCGCTTCACGCGCAGACGCGACAGGTTGGCGTATTCGCCCTTGATGCGGTCGCGCACGGCGTCGCGCATCTTCTCCAGGCTCTCCATGCCGAACTCCTTGGCGAGGTCGTCGTTGACCTCGGCCGGGACGTTCTTGCGGAGTTCCTTGACGTCCACCTCGAACACCGTGGCGGCGCCCTTCAGGCGCTCGTGCGGGTAATCCTCGGGGAAAGTCACGTTGACGGTGCGATGCTCACCGGCCTTGACGCCGACGAGCTGCTCCTCAAAGCCCGGCACAAAACGACCGGCGCCGAGTTCCAGCGGGTAGTCCTTGCCGTCCATGCCCGGCAGAGCCTCGCCGTCCACCGAACCGGCGAAGTCGATGAGGGCGATGTCGCCGTTCTCGGCGCCACGCTCTTCCGTCACCGGAACCTGGGTCGAATGGGCGCCGGCCAGCTTGGCCAGAGCCTCTTCCACCGACTCGTCGCTCACTTCGGCGACCGGCTTGTCCAGCTCGATGGCGCCGAAATCGCCCGGCTCGACGTCGGGAAGCAGTTCGACGGCCATCTTGTAGGTCAGATCGCCGTTCTCTTCGTACTTTTCGACTTCGATCTTCGGCTGCAAGGCGACGCGCAGGCCGCGCTCGCTCAGCGCCTGACGCGAGCTGTCGGAGATGGCCTCTTCCAGCACCTCGGACAGCACGCCGCCGTGGTAACGCTGCTTGATGACGGTGACGGGCACCTTGCCGGGACGGAAGCCCGGCAGTTGGACCGTGCGGCGCAGCTCTTCGAGCTTGCGGTTCACCTTCTCTTCGATGTCCTTGGCGGAGATGACGACCTGAAAGTCGCGCTTGAGGCCGTCGGTGCTGGTCTCGGTGATGTTCATCGGAACGAAAGCCTATCTCGTTGTTCCGGCCCGGCGGCGCCCGTCCGGGCGGCCCGAAACCGTGTTATCCATGCGGTCCGTGTCTTTGCCATGGTGCGGGCGAAGGGACTTGAACCCATACGACCGAAGTCACTGGAACCTAAATCCAGCGCGTCTACCAATTCCGCCACGCCCGCGTTTTCATGGCAAAAGGCAGCCGCGACGGGTGCCGCACACCCGCCGGACCACCGGCGAAGTTGGGTCTATAGCACAGCGTGTCCGTTGCAAACAGGCAAAATGGGGCATCCGTCATCGGGGCAAACCCACGCGCGCCGGAGGCGCGCTGGAAGGCGGCCTTCGTCCCTTGGTTTGCCCAGCAAGCGGACCACAGACGCGACGCGCGCCCCGCCCCACCAGCGCATGATCCGCGCTTGCCATCGGCCAAACCCAACCCGCGTCCAGACGGCGCGTCGCCCCGTCCTGGCCTTGCTCAGCGGGGGCCGCCGCCGCTCCGCCGTTGTCGTCGCGCGCGAGCATACATTGGGGGCCGCCGCCGCCACTCTCGCCCTCACCCCTTCAGGGCGCGCAGAACGCCGCACAGGGCGCCCGGCAAATCCTCGGAGATCAGGCCCGGCCCCACCAGCTTGGCCGCTTCGCCATGCATCCAGACGGCGGCGCAAGCCGCCTCGAACGAGTCCATCCCCTGGGCGATCAACCCGAGAACCACGCCCGCCAACACGTCGCCCGATCCGGCGGTCGCCAAATCCGGCGGGGCGTTGACGTTGACCACGGCCCGGCCATCGGGCGCGGCCACCACCGTGTCGGCTCCTTTCAACAGGACCACCGCGCCGGAGCGCGACGCCGCCGCGCGGGTCCGTGACAGCTTGTCGCTGTCCAGGCCGACCGACGCGCCGAACAGCCGGGTGAACTCCCCCTCATGCGGGGTCAGCACGCAACGGCTGTTCAACCGATCCAGCAGATCGTCCGGCGAATCGGCGAAGCTGGTCAGCGCGTCGGCGTCGAGCACGCAGGCCTTGCCCGCCGCCAGAGCCGCCAACACCGGCGCGCGGGTCTCCGCCCCAACCCCGGCGCCCGGCCCCAGCAACACGGCGTTCTTGCGCGCGTCGCCTAAAATTTGGGCAAACTCATCGGCGCTTCGCATCGGCTCGACGATCACGCTGGGCGATCCGTCGGCGTAAATCGGAAAGACGTCCGCCGGGCACGCCACCGTGACCAACCCGGCGCCAGCCCGCAGCGCGGCGACCGAGGCCAACCGCGCCGCGCCGGTCATCCGTCCGCCGCCCAAAACCACCGCGTGACCACGCGCGTATTTGTGCCCATCCAAACGCGGCCAGGGAAAATGACGGCGCCACAAGGCCGGACTGTTGACCAGCGTTTGCGGAACGAGGCCATCAAGCGCCCGGTCGGGGATGCCGATGTCGGCCACCACCACCTCGCCGCACAGGCTGCGGCCCGGCAACAGCACATGCCCCGGCTTGCGGCGGAAAAAGGTGACGGTCAGCGCCGCCTGCGGAGCCACGCCCAGCACGCGGCCACTGTCGCCGTGCAGACCGCTGGGCATGTCCACCGCCACCACGGTGCGGCCCGCCATCGCCTCGACGATGGTTTTGGCGACTCCGTCGAGCGGGCGCGACAGCCCCGCGCCGAACAGCGCGTCGATCACCAGCGGGTTGCCTTTGAGGATGTAGGGGTCGGCGGCCTCGATCGGTCCCGGCCAGCGATCCGCCGCAAGCGCCGCGTCGCCGCGCAAGGCCGACCGCGTGCCCAACAGCGCCAGCCGCACCGGCCAACCCGCCTCCAACAGCAGGCGGGCGATGACGAATCCGTCGCCGCCATTGTTGCCCGGCCCGCACAAAACGGCGGTCGGGTGCGGCGCCCAGCGAGCGCACACGGCGCGGACCACGGCGGCCCCCGACGCCTCCATCAACACCAACCCCGGCACGCCGGACGCGATGGTCTGGGCGTCGGCCCGGTGCATCTCCGCGACGGACAGAAGCTCGTCCATCACCCCTCCTTAGGTTCACGGCGGTTGCGCGCTGGGGATTAGGCGCTCTGACAACACCAGAAAACACAAAAGCCCGCAAACGGCATGACTGCCGTGCGGGCGCTGTGTCAACATTCCACGAGGGAATTTGGGGCGATGGACGGGACTCGAACCCGCGACCACTCGGACCACAACCGAGAGCTCTACCAACTGAGCTACCACCGCCGTCGTTGGGAGCGCTTATTTGCCTCAACGAAATCGCCGGGTCAAGCGGATTCTTGGGCGTGGCGAAAAAACTTCGCCAACCACCGCCAACGCCCTGGTTCCGCAAGGCTCCTCGCCCCTGCCCTGCGGATTGCTTGCGCTGTTTGCACAATTAATGTTCACTAAGCCGCATTATTCGGCAGAATGCTGCCCGAACCGATGGCACAAGGCCGTCACAGAGCCAAGCTTGACGCCATTTGAACGGAGGACGTGTTTCTGGCACGCTCCATGCTTATCGACGTTGTGTCGGCAGTGCCGTGGACGGTGCCTGCCGACGTTGGCACCTCGTACACGAGAGACCCATGAAGAAGATCGAAGCCATCATCAAGCCGTTCAAACTCGACGAGGTGAAGGAGGCCCTTCACGAAGTCGGGATCAAGGGCATCACCGTCACCGAAGCCAAGGGCTTTGGCCGCCAAAAGGGGCACACCGAGCTGTACCGTGGCGCGGAGTATGTCGTTGACTTCCTGCCCAAGGTGAAGATCGAAGTGGTGATGGAAGACACTCTGGTCGAACGGGCGATCGAGGCGATTCAGCAGGCCGCGCACACCGGCCGGATCGGCGACGGCAAGATCTTCGTCACGCCCGTGGAAGAAGTGGTCCGCATCCGGACCGGCGAAAAGGGCGCCGACGCGATCTGATCGCGTCCGTCCCCGTCCAACCCCAATCAACAGCCGTCGCCAACATGCGCCTTTCCTCCATGCCCGCCTCATCCGAACGCGCCGCTCTCTCCGCCGAACCGCCGATGGCGTTCGTCGTGGGGCTGCGACTTTTTCGGCTGACGCGTTGTGCGGGCGGGAAAGGCGTGACATAACGTCCGCCGCGAGCCTCGTCGCCCGCCGTCGCGACCCGATGGTGGTTTGACGCAGCGGGATCCAAACCTCTTAAGCGTGGAAAAAGAGATATGTCCGACATCAGCAAGGTCTTCGACCTGATCAAGGAACACGACGTCAAGTACGTGGACCTCCGCTTCACCGACCCGCGCGGCAAGCTGCACCACACCGCTCAGCACGTCTCGACGATCGACGAGGACGTGTTCGAGGACGGCATCATGTTCGACGGTTCGTCGATCGCCGGTTGGAAGGGCATCGAAGAGTCGGACATGATCCTTCAGCTCGACCCGACGACGGCCGTCATGGATCCGTTCGCCGCTCAGCCGACGCTGAACATCCTCTGCGACGTGTTCGACCCGGCCACCGGCCAGGCTTACGAGCGTTGCCCGCGCGGCATCGCCAAGGCCGCCGAGCGCTACACCGCCTCGGCCGGCATCGGCGACACCGTGTTCTTCGGTCCGGAAGCCGAGTTCTTCGTGTTCGACGACGTCAAATACTCCGTCGAGATGAACAAGGTGTCCTACGAGTTCGCCTCGGACGAAGGCTCCTACGCCTCGGGCAAGGATTACGAGGACGGCAACCTGGGCCACCGCCCGGGCACCAAGGGCGGCTATTTCCCGGTCGCCCCGGTGGACAGCGCCAACGACCTGCGCGCCGAGATGCTGAGCGTGCTCGCCGAAATGGGCGTTCCGGTCGAAAAGCACCACCACGAAGTGGCCGCCGCGCAGCATGAGCTGGGCATCAAGTTCGACACGCTGGTCCGCACCGGCGACAACATGCAGTACTACAAGTACGTCGTGCACAACGTCGCCCACGCCTATGGCAAGTCGGCGACCTTCATGCCGAAGCCGGTGTTCGGCGACAATGGTTCGGGCATGCACTGCCACCAGTCGATCTGGAAGGACGGCCAGCCGCTGTTCGCCGGCAACCAGTACGCCGACCTGTCGGAGCTGGCGCTGTACTACATCGGCGGCATCATCAAGCACGCCAAGTCGCTGAACGCCTTCACCAACCCGTCGACCAACAGCTACAAGCGTCTGGTCCCGGGCTATGAAGCCCCCGTGCTGCTGGCCTATTCGGCCCGCAACCGTTCGGCCTCTTGCCGCATCCCGTATGTCGCTTCGCCGAAGGGCAAGCGCGTCGAGGTCCGCTTCCCGGATCCGTCAGCCAACCCGTATCTGGCCTTCGCCGCGATGCTGATGGCCGGACTGGACGGCATCCAGAACAAGATCCACCCCGGCGACGCGATGGACAAGAACCTGTACGATCTTCCCAAGGAAGAGCTGGCCAAGGTTCCGACCGTTTGCGGCTCGCTCCGTGAAGCGCTCACCGCGCTGCGCGAAGACAACGAGTATCTGCGCAAGGGCGACGTCTTCTCGGCCGACATGATCGACGGCTACATCGACCTCCGCACGGAAGAGATGATGGCGTTCGAGACCATGCCGCACCCGATCGAGTACAAGATGTATTACTCCGTTTGATGCAAACTGTTGGTCCCCTTGGGAGTCGTTAGATTTTTGCTCCGAATTTGGCGCAAAGACACTCAAGGACGATCAACAGCCGCATTTTGGGATGTCCGCGTTTTGGGATGTCCAACGTGGAAACGGGTCGGCTTGCCGACCCGTTTTTCGTTTTGTTTGCAGACTGACGCCTTTTCTCGCGTCCGTGGATCGGGGGCGGATTCCGGCGCGCTGGTCGTGACGCCATCATCAGCCGGTTCCGCCGCCCGGTCGCGTCACCGTTGGCTGTCGGCCTCGGCGGCGGCCAAGACCAAGCGGGTCAAGGCGGGCAAGGATTTCGATCCGGTTTTTCGCATGATCGCCGCCCGGTGATTCTCCACGGTGCGTTGGCTGATGCCCAAATCCGCCGCGATGTTTTTGCTGGGATGACCGGCCAGAACCAGGTCCATGATCTGGCGTTGGCGTTGGGTGAGGCCGGTCAGGTGGGTGGCGGCGCTTTCCCGCCAGGCGTGGAGCGTGTTGGATTCGCACGCTTGGTCGACCGCGCGCTGGACGATGACGAGCAGTTGCGCGCCATCAATCGGCTTTTCAATAAAGTCCCAGGCCCCCGCCTTCATCGCGTCCACGGCCATCGTCACATCGCCGTTGCCGGTTATCATGATGACCGGCAAACGGTCGCCATCCTCGTGCTGGCGACGCAGCAGGGCAAGGCCGCTCATCCCGGGCAGACAGGCGTCGATCAGCAGACAGGCCCCCTGCCCCGGACTGTGGACGGCGAGAAACTCTTCGCCGGAGGGATAGGCTTCGACGACCCGGCCCCAATCCTCCAGCAGTCCGCGCAGCGCGTCGCGCACCAGATGGTCGTCGTCGATGACAATGATGGCGGCGGACGCGTCGCCAACCGGGAGAAGCGCCATCGGGCTTGGGTCAACCGGAGGCAGAGGCGGAGGCGACACCGCCACCACCGCCACACAGACAGCGTCGCCCTCCAAGCGCCCGCCATCCAAGCGCCCATCGCCCAAGCTCCCGTCGCCCGTCACCGGGTCGCCCGTGAACAGCGCGTGCAGCCGGGCGGACAGCGCGCTCACCGATTGATCCAACAGGATCATCAGCGTCGCCGCGTCCGTTCCCGCAACGGCCTTGACCAACAGGGGTTGGAGCAGCGCCAAACTCTGCAACGGTTGCCGAAGGTCGTGGTCGGCGACGGCGAGCCGCCGCGCCGTGTCCCGATTGACCTGCTCCCCCCGCTCCAGAATTTGGGTCGCGGCGGTCAAGTCCCGGCGCGCCTCCGCCAATTCCTGTTCCAGAACAGCGACCCGCGCGCTGTCTTGGGGAATGACCGTGACGTCCGCCGCCGTCGGCGATCCTGTCCGCAATCGGGTCCGCGCCGTGCCGATCATCGTCGTCTTCTTTTCTGGAGCGCGTCATCAGAGGTTATCGGGGATGACGATAACACGCCCATCCCGCGCGCCCCCCTCAGACAAGGGGCCGATGGTCTATGACCGCCGGTTCAACGCGCGGGACGGTGGAACAAAGCGGATCGACAGCCGTCTGGACCGCCGCCGTCTGGGGAATCGGCCACCCCTTGTGGCCGGAACTGCGCCGCCTGGCGCCGAACCGCCGCGCGTGAGGCGTGATCCGGCGCACGGCTATGGCTTATTGCCGAGCCTCCTCAATCCGATAGGGATAGGAATCCCTCCCCGCCACGCCCATAATCATTTTCAAAGCGTTGCACGAAAAATGCTTTTAAAATCAATAGCCTGGCCTGCGAACGTCGCGGGATGACGAGGAACGCGCCATGGTCAAGCCCGGTGAATCCAAGCCCGACAACCAACCGGCGGCGACGCCGAACGCCTCCGCCAAGCCCTTGGCGGTGGTCGGCGTCGGCGCGTCGGCGGGCGGGTTGAAGGCGCTGACCAGCCTGTTGGGGGCGGCGGAGGAGACCAGCGGCCTCGCCTTTGTCGTGATTCAGCACCGGACGCCGAACAATGAGAAGTTGCTGGTCGATCTGCTCGCCAAAGCCACCCGCCTGCCGGTTCGCACGGCGGACGACGCCGTCCTGTTGGAACCGGATCATGTCTACATCGCCCCGGCTGGCCTGCTCTCGACACTGGAGACTGGTCGCTTGCGCATCGAAAAGCCCGCCATGCCGAGCGAGGCGGCTCTGCCCATCGATCTGTTTTTCCGAAGTCTGGCGACCGATCAACAGGAAAAGGCCATCGGCGTCGTGCTGTCGGGAACCGGGGCCGACGGAACCAACGGCCTGCGCTCGATCAAGGAAAGCGGCGGGCTGGTGGTGGTCCAGGACCCCGCGACCGCCGAGTTCGACGGCATGCCGACCAGCGCCATCGCCACCGGCATGGCCGATTACGTCCTGGCCCCGGAGCGGATTCCCGGTGCCCTGATCGCCTTCGCCCGCCAACCCTATCTTCGCGGCGTGGTGGAGACGGAGGCGAACGCCGCCGACGGCGACGGCGCCGATCCCGCCCTGGACGGCATCCTCAGCCTGCTGGGCGCCCACACCAACCGCGATCACCACGCCTACAAAACTCGGACGCTGGTTCGCCGCATCGAACGGCGGATGGGGATCCGCCAGATCGCCGACATGGCGGCCTACCGCGCCTTCCTGGACGGCACCCCCGCCGAAATCGAGAATCTGTCCCGCGACATCCTCATCAGCGTCACCCGCTTTTTCCGCGACCCCCCGGCGTTCGAGCTTCTCGCGCAGGAGGTTCTCGCCCCGCTGGTCCGCGACCGGCAGGGCGCGCAGCCCATCCGCGCCTGGGTTCCCGCCTGCGCCACGGGGGAGGAGGCCTATTCCATCGCCATGCTGCTGATGGAGGCCTGCGCCCAGGCTGGCAAGCCCAGCGACATCCGGGTGTTCGGCAGCGACGTGGACAGCCGGGCGTTGATTGTCGCCCGCAACGGCCTGTACCCTGACAGCATTTCCGCCGACGTTTCCGCCGCGCGGCTGGAGCGCTTTTTCACCAAAACGGACACCGGCTATCGGGTCGCCAAGCCCTTGCGGGACGCCGTGACCTTCGCCCAGCATGACCTGCTCAAGGATCCGCCCTTCTCCAATCTGGATCTGGTCAGTTGCCGCAACGTGCTGATCTACATCGAGCCGGACGCGCAGAAACGGATCTTCGGCCTGTTCCATTTTGGCCTTGCCCCGGACGGCTGCCTGTTTCTCGGCACCGCCGAAGCGGTGGACCCCCGATCCGATCAATTCGCCCCGCTGTCCAAGAAATGGCGGCTTTACCGCAAGATCGGCGCGGAACACGGCGGCGGGCGCGCGCAAGCGCCGTCGGCGTCCACCACCATGGCCGCGACCGCGACCGCCGCCCCGACCGAGGCGGGGGTGGCGACGCGGGTCAACCGCCCCTCGGAAATCCTGCGGCAGGCCCTGCTGCTGGAATACGCCCCGGCGGCAGTCCTGATCGACCAGCGGAACCGCATTCAATATCTCTTTGGCCCGACCAGCGATTTTCTCGACCTGCCGACCGGCGAACCGCCGTGGGATCTGACGGCGATGACCCGTGGCGATCTGCGCGCGAAGCTGCGCGGCGGCGTCGCCCAGGCCGTCGCCTCCCACAGCCGGGTGCGGATCGCCGGGGCGCGCCACAAGCGGCATGGCGCGTCCGTGTTCGTGACGATCACCATCATCCCCGTCCGCTTTCTCAAGGCTGGGAACGATCTTTTGCTGGTGACGTTCACCAACGACGAATCGGGCGCCGTCGTTCCGGCCGTTGTCCCGGCGGCCATTGACAGCGCCACCGCCGAACAGATCGACTATGAGCTGCGCGTCACCCGCCAGGAACTGCACGACACGCTGGAAGAGCTTGGAACCGCCAACGAAGCCTTGCGCGTCGCCCAGGAAGAAAACCTGTCAATCAGCGAAGAGTATCAATCCACCAACGAGGAGCTGGAAACCTCGAAGGAAGAGCTGCAATCGCTGAACGAGGAGCTGAACACGCTGAACAGCCAGCTCCACGAAAAGGTCGATGAGCTGGAGGTGTCGACCAACGATCTGACCAACCTGTTGAGCAGCACCAACATCGCCACCGTTTTCCTGTCGCCCGACCTGCGGATCAAACGCTTCACGCCGACGGCGACCCGGCTGTTCACCGTTCTGCCGCAAGACATCGGGCGGCCCATCACCGACCTGTCCCGCCGCTTCACCGATCCGGGTCTGGTGGTGGACATCCAATCGGTCCTCGCCTCCCTGACCGCCTCAGAACGGGAGGTGACGGTTGACGGAATTGACCTGGACGTCACCTTCCTGCGCCGCATCCAACCCTACCGAACCCAGGATGGCCGGGTGGAGGGGGTCGTCATCACCTTCAGCGACGTCACCCCGCTGAAGCGCACCAGCACCGCCATGGCCTTGCAAGCCCGGCAAAACAAGCTGATCGCCGATCTTGGCCGAAGGGCCTTGGCCGGAGACGGCGGGCCGGACGCGCTGGCGGAAGCGGCGCGGTTGATCGCCGAGGGGCTGAACGCCGACAGCGTCCTCATCCTTGGCGCGACGAACGGCGCCACGCGCGGCCCACGCCGCGAAGCGCCGGACCAAAATGGGCCGGATCACGTTGGCCCGGATCGCGATTCTCCAAACCGGACGGCGGACGGCTTGACGCCGCTCGGCGGTTTCCGCTCGCCCGCCTTTTCCAACGACGCCCGAACCTTGGCGGAGCGGGTCTTGCAGACCGCCCAGCCGGTCATCGTCGGCGACATCGCCGCCGACCCAGAGATGGGCGCGCCCTCGCCGGGACGCCGCGTGGTCAGCGGCCTTGGCGTCGCCTTTGGCGGCGACGGCGCGCCCCCCTCCATCCTGCTGGCCTTCAGCCAAACCGCCGATCATTTCGCCGCCAGCGACCTCGCCTTCGTTCAGGCCATCGCCGGCGTGTTGGGCCTCGCCATGGAGCGGGCCGACACGCTGGAGCTGTTGCGCGCGGATCGCGATTTCGCCAAGGCCATCGTCAACACCGTGCGCGAACCGTTGCTGGTGCTGGACGAAGGCTTGCGCGTGGTCGAGGCCAGCGCCGCCTTCTACCAAGCCTTCGCCACCAGCCCGGCGGCCACTCTGGGCCATGCGCTGGACGAGGCCGCTGACGGCCTGTTCGCCGTCCCCGCCCTGCGCGGCGCGCTGCACAGCGTCATCCCCAACGACGCGGCCATCGACGCGTTGGAGATCACCATTGGTCACGGCGCCGCCGCGCGCCGCCGGTTGCTGCTGAACGCCCGCCGGATGAATCAGGCGGGCCGCCTGATCCTGCTGGCCATGGAGGACGTCACCCAGAAAACCCGCGTCCGCGAGGAGTTGGCCGCCGCCAAGCAGGTGGTCGAGCAGGCCAGCGCCAGCAAAACCCGCTTTCTGGCCGCCGCCAGCCATGATTTGCGCCAGCCGGTCCAGGCCCTGGTGATGTTCCAATATCTGCTTGGCCTGCAACCGCTTGACGCCGCGTCGGGCAAACTCCTGTCCAACATGGGCGCCGCGCTGGGCGCGCTGACCGCCATGCTGGACGACATTCTGGACGTGTCGCGCCTGGACGCGGGAATCATCGAAGTGACGCCCCAGCCCTTCCTGATCGACGGCATGATCGCCGCCCTGTGCGCCGAAATCGCGCCGCTGGCAGCGGCGGCGGGGTTGGCGCTGCGGTGGGTTCCGACACGGCTGGCGGCGCGCAGCGACCCGAAGCTGCTGGTGCGCATTTTGCGGAACTTCATCGTCAACGCGGTCAAGCACACCGACCAGGGCCGCATTCTGGTCGGCTGTCGGCGGAGGGGTCGGACCGTTCGCATTCAGGTCTGGGACACCGGCCCCGGCATCGCCAAGGATCAACTGACCGCCATCTTCGAAGAGTTTCATCAGGTCGGCAATCTGGAGCGCGACCGTCGCCAGGGGCTGGGGTTGGGGTTGGCCATTGTGGATCGGCTCGCCAAGCTGCTCGATCATCCCATTCATGTCCGCTCGACCTTGGGGAAAGGTTCTCTCTTCGAGATTCTCGTTCCTCTGGCGCCCGACGGCGCTGCCATTCCAACCGACGAGGAACCACCGCCGCTCGTCGGGGGCGAGGGGGAACGCGTGCTGGTCATCGACGACGACCCGACCGTTCTGGACGGCGTCGCCGGGCTTCTCACCGAACAAGGCTATGAGGTCGTCACCGCGACCGACGGCGACGCCGCGCTGAACAAGCTGGACGACCGTCCGCCGCGCCTGGTCCTGGCTGATTTCCGCCTGAAAGGGGAAGAAACCGGATCGGACGCCATCCGCCGCTTGGGGCGGCGTTTCGGCGTCACGCTGCCCGGCATTCTCCTGACCGGCGACACCTCCCCCACCCGCATCCGGGAGGCGAGCGACAGCGGATACCGGCTGCTTCACAAACCGCTCGGCCCCCAGGCCCTGCTGTCCGCCATGCGCGACGTCCTGACCGCAAGCCGGATCGACGCCGACAACGAACCCGGACACCGCCAAGAACCGTGACAGACACGGCGGCGCGAGGTTTGAGTAGTTTCCGGTCCTGCCCGGCTCCCTGGAACCGCGATTACTGTTCCGGCAGGCTCCGGGCGACAGGACCGCGCGTCGCCGCGCGCGCGACGTCCTGCGATCCCGAGCGATCTCCTTGTTTCGACACAGGAATGACGCCATGGACACCACAAGCACCGCCATCGCCGTGTTCGCCAACCACGAGGACGCGGAAAAAGCCGTGAAGAAACTGGCCGAGGCCGGTTTTGACATGAAGCAGTTGAGCGTCGTCGGCCAGGGCTACCACACCGAGGAAAAAATCGTCGGCTTCTACAACATCGGCGACCGGATCAAATTCTGGGGATCGCGCGGCCTGTTCTGGGGCGCCCTGTGGGGGCTGTTTTTTGCCAGCGTGTTCGTCACCACCCCGGTGGTCGGCCCGGTCGTCGTGCTGGGCTATCTGACCGCGTCGGTGATTTCCATGATCGAAAGCGCGGCGTTGGTCGGCGGCGTCAGCGCGCTGGGCGCGGCGCTCTACAGCCTGGGCGTGCCCAAGGACAGCGTCGTCGACTATGACACGGCTTTGAAGGCCGATGGTTTTCTGGTGATGGCGCATGGCGGGGCGGACGAGATCACGCGCGCCAAAATTGTGCTTGAAACGGTCAACCCGACCCGGCTCGACCTGCACAGGACGGGAACGCCGACGGTCACGGCGCCGATGGCCGAAGCCACCTCGTGACGGCGGGCAGGCCGATCGCGCCGCCGACCCCGTCCGATTTTTGGGAGACGTCCACCATGCGCCCGACCCACAACACCTTGTCCGAGAACATTCGGACGCAGTCCGTCGCGCTTTTGAACAAGCATCTGGCCGCAGCGGTCGATCTGCACGGGCAGGTCAAACAGGCCCATTGGAACGTGCGGGGGCCGGGCTTCATCGCCCTCCACCAGTTGTTCGACAGCGTGGCGGAGCAGGTGGAAGCCTATTCCGATCTGCTCGCCGAGCGGGCGGGCGGGCTGGGCGGAACCGCCCACGGCACGGTCCAGGTCGCGGCGAGCGATTCCTTTCTGGTGCCTTACCGGCTCGGCCTCGCTGACGAGCGTGAGCATGTGTTCGCGGTGTCGGCGACGCTGGCGGCCTTCGGCCAATCGGCGCGCGGCGCGATCACGGAATCGTCGGGCTTTGGCGACGCCGACACGGCGGATCTCTTCACGCAAATCTCGCGCGGAATCGACCAACAACTGTGGTTCGTCGAATCCCATGCGGTGCATTCATGATCGGCTTCCTGCCGTCGCGGGGGCGGATGCCGCGCATCGCCGGACGCTTCAACACCTTGTCAGGAAGCTCGCCGTCCAGCGAACGCGCGGCGGCGCGGGCCAAGGCACGGCGGCGGTCGCCGATGGAACAGACCACCCCGCTTGACGATGGGGTCAGTGACGGCGGCGACGACGACCAGCCGCGCTGAACCGTTCATCACCGGAGCCAAGAAGGGAGCGGCGGATGGAGGATCCCTACGTGATTCTGGGCGTGGCGCGCGACGCCAGCCAGGACGACATCCGGCGCGCTTATCTTGCGCTCGCCAAGGTCCATCACCCGGATCTCAACCCCGGCGACGCGAAGGCCGAAGAACGTTTCAAAGCGGTGGCGGCGGCCAACGGCCTGCTGTCCGACGTCGAAAAACGCGGACGGTTCGACCGGGGCGAGATCGACCCCTCCGGGCAGGAGCGGCCCACCCGTCCCTCCTACCGCGACCACGCCGAAACGGCCCGAGGACGCCGCTACAGCCACGCTGGCAACCCGGCGGGCGGCGCGTTCGACGATGGCGAGGGAATGGGCATGGGCGGCGGGGCCTGGAGCGCCGAGGATTTCAGCGGGCTGTTCGGATCAATCTTCAACACAGACCGCCAGAAGGCCGGACGATCCGGCCAGCGGCGCGGGCGCGACGAGCGTTACGCGCTGGAGATCGCCTTTCTTGAGGCGGTGAACGGCGCCACCCGGCGGCTGACCCTGCCCGATGGCCGCACATTGGACGTTCGGATCGCGCCGGGAACCGACGATGGAGCCGTGCTGCGGCTGCGCGGCCAGGGCGGCGAAGGGCGCGACGGCGGCGGGGCGGGCGACGCGTTGATCGCCGTCACGGTCGCCCCTCATCCGTTTTTCACCCGCGACGGTCAAACCATCCGGCTGAATGTGCCGGTGACGCTGCGCGAAGCGGCGCTCGGCGCGTCGATTTCGGTTCCGACGCCGGGCGGCCCCGTGCGCATGCGCGTTCCGCCCCATTCCGACAACGGCGCCGAATTCCGCCTGCGCGGGCGCGGCGTTCCCGCCACCGGCGGCGACGGGGCGGAAGGCGCGGCGGGGGATCTCTACGCGACCCTGCGCCTGACGCTGGGGACGGAGCCGGACGCGGCGCTCGACACCTTTCTGCGCGACTGGACCCCGGAGCGTCCCGCCAACCCACGGCGCATGATGGAGGAACCGGCATGATCGCCATCGACCTGCTGATCGCTGAGAGTCCAGGGCTGCGCCGCCAGGACCTCGAATCGTGGCTGTCCAACCGCTGGGTGCGCGCCGACGGCCCGCCCAGCCGTCCGATGTTCCACGACATCGACGTCGCCCGCATCCGCCTGATCCGCGAGTTGCGCGACGACATGGCGGTCAATGACGAGGCCTTGCCCATCATCCTGTCCCTGCTGGACCAGCTCTATGATTTGCGCCGCCTGCTGCGCGAGCATGATCGTGACCGCAGCCAGGGCCAGGACGCGCGCTGACGCGCCCTGATCGTCGCTGTTGGCCTCACGCGCCGTCCCTCTCCGCCTCATGGGCGAGGAAGGCGTCGAACATCAGCAGCAGCCACAGCGCCGCCGCATGGTCGTTGCGCCCGGACACAGGCTGTCGCACCAGTTCACGCAGCGTGTCCGGGTTGAACAGGCCGCTGTCGAGCAGCCGGTCGCCCTGCGCCGCGCCTTCGTTGCCCGCTTGACTTGACCGGACGTCCCCCTCAGGCTGCGGTCCCATTCGACACAGGAACGGCGACGCGCGAATCATGGCCCCTCTCGGCTCCTTCATCATCGTCACCGGGGGCGATTCCCGCTATTGCCCGCTGATCCGCGAGCTGGTCGCTTCGCTGCGCGCCCTGAAACCGGCGGCGGAATGCCCGATTGGGATCATCGACGCCGGTCTGACCGAAGAGCAGAAAGAGGAGCTGTCCGCGCAGGGTTTGGCCGTGGTCACGCCGCCCTGGCCGGTGGAAATTCCGGCGCATCGGCTGCGCAACCGCATCCATCTGAAAGCCAATCTGGCCAAGCTGCATCTGCCGACCTATTTCCCCGGCTATGACACGGTGATCTGGATCGACGCCGACGCCTGGGTGCAGGATTGGGCGGCGGTCGATCTGCTGCGGCGGGGCGCGGCGCTCGACCGTTTCGCCATCGTCGCCCAGTTCGGGCGTTTCTCGGAAACCGAATTGCGGTTGGATTGGCTGTTCGGTCGCTTCGCCCGAGTCCGCTCCATCCTGTTCAAGAACGCCTCGCGCGCCGGGTTGAGCACGGCGGAGAGCCGGACGCTCGCCACCCGCCCGACCCTGAACGCCGGGGCCTACGCGCTGAAGGCCAACGCCCCGCATTGGGAGGCGTTTCAGCGCTGGCAGGTCCGCGTCTTGAAAAAGGGGCGTCTCTTCACCTCCGACCAGCTCGCCATGGCGGGGGCGATCTATCTGGACGGGTTGCCGGTCGAGCTGTTGCCGGAATGGTGCAACTACATCGGCCCCTGGCGCTTCGATCCCGAGAAGCGCGAGCTGGTCGAATATTACCTGCCCAACCGCCGTCTGGGCATCGTCCATATGGCGGGGGAGGACGCGATGCGCGCCGATCCGTCGGTGCTGCGCCCGGTGCTGGACATGGCCGACCGCCCCCATCAACTCAGCTTGCGCTATCCGGCCTGGGCGGACGCCGCGCCGTAACGGCGCTTCGTCACGCCATGTCCGTCGCCAGATGGGCGAGGTCGCGCACCGCGCGCTCCAGCGCCTCCCCGTCATGGGCGGCGAAGCCCAGCATCAGGCCGTTGCCGCCGCGACCATCCTCGTAATAGTCCGACAAAGCGGGAACGGTCAGCCCGACGCCTCTGGCCCGCGCCGACAGGACGCGGTCCGGCAGGCTTTCCGGCAAATGCAGGATGACGTGCAACCCGGCCTCCCCCGCCTCCGCCTGGCCCAACCCGGCGAATTCCCGCTCCAGCGCGTCGAGCATTCCCGCCCGTTTGCCGCCATACAGCGCCCGCATCGCCCGCAAATGCGAGGCGAAATGCCCGTCGGCCAGGAAATGATGCAGGGCGGCCTGCGGCACGACGCTGGTTCCGCCGTCGAAATGGCGGCGCACCGCCCGCACCGCGCCGACCAGATCGGGCGGGACGACGACATAGCCAAGCCGCAGCGCCGGAAACATCACCTTGCTGAAGCTGCCGACATAAAGCACCCGCCCGGCCCCATCCAACCCCTGAAGCGCCGCCAGCGGCGGCCCGACATAGCGGAACTCGCTGTCGTAATCATCCTCGATGATCCAGGCGTCGCGCGCCGCCGCCCAGTCGAGCAACTGCAACCGCCGCCGCAAACTCATGGTGACGCCCAAGGGAAACTGGTGGGACGGCGTGACCAGGGCGACGCGGGCGTCGGCCCCGCGCCGCATCCCTTCGGCGACGTCGATGCCCTCCTGATCGACCGGCACGGGGACCAGCCGGGCGCCCGCCCCCAACAGCGCCGCCCGATTGCCCGGCCAGCCAGGATTCTCCACCCACGCCACGTCGCCCGGATCCAGCAGCAGTTGCGCCACCAGCGACAAGCCCTGTTGCGCGCCCGAGACGATGACCACCTGTTCCGGCTCGCAGCGCACCGCGCGCACCGCCCGCAGATAGCTGGCGACCGAAGCCCGCAAGGGAAGATGCCCCAACGGATCGGGTTCAACCGCCAAGGCGCGACCGCCGACCCGCCAGCTTCGCCCCAACACTTGCGCCCACAGCGCGAAGGGAAAGGCCGCCAGATCGGGGCTTCCCAAGGAAAAGGGCCGTCCCTGCGGATCGCGCGTGTCCTGGCCGACGGCGGCCAAACTCAGCCCCCGGCGTGACAGCCCAACGCCGCGCCGGGTTTCCAAGCGGCCCGGCACGCCTTGCGGCGGCGCGTCCGGCAGGGCGCTGGCGACAAAGCTTCCCGCCCCGACCTTGCCGGTGATGTAGCCCTCCGCCAACAGCGTGTCATAGGCCGTCACCACCGTGTTGCGCGACAGGCCCCACTCCGTCGCCAAGGCGCGGGTTGGCGGCAGCCGCTCCCCCGACCGCAAGCGCCCCTCCACCACCGCTTGCCGCAACGCGCGGTAAAGCTGGCGGTGCAACGGCTCCTCCCCGGCGCGGTCCAGCGCGACCGGGCCAAGGCTGGCGAGAACCGGGCGGGCGCGACGCCCCATGATGATCCTTCCCTCTGCCGATCCATTTCAAATTGGACCCTACAGAATTCTCAATATGGCTCTTTTTGCTGGACCAATTTGACGGCAAAGCTTGAGTCATCGCAACAACCGGACGCATCGCACGGCCATGAGCAGCAATTCCGATTCGCTTTCCACCCCACCCGCTTCCACGCCACCCGCTTCCACCCTGCCCCAAACCCGCCGGACCCGCGCCGTGCGGTTGGGCGATCGTGGCACCCACGAGGTCGCCACCATCAACGCCATCATCGACGAGGCCCCGGTCTGCCACATCGGCTTCCTCGACGCCAACGCCGAGAGCGCCGATGGTCAAGCCGTGCCGGTGGTCATCCCGACCATTCCCTGGCGGATCGGCGACGAGCTGTTGATTCACGGGGCGTCGTCCAGCCGGATGATTCGCCGTCTGCAAAGCGGCGGCGACGCCTGCATCACCGTGTCCTTGATCGACGGCTGGGTTCTGGCCCGCTCGGCCTTCCACCATTCGGTCAATTACCGGTCGGTGGTGCTGTTCGGGCGCCCGCGTCTGGTCGATGACGAGACGGAAAAGCGCGCCGCGCTCGACGCCTTGGTCGAGAAAATTGAACCGGGTCGAGCCGCCAAAGTGCGCGCGCCCAACGTCCAAGAGCTGAAGGCGACCAGCGTGCTGGCCTTCCCCATCAGCGAAGCCTCGGCCAAGGTTCGGTCCGGCCCGCCAAAGGATGACCCGGAGGATATGGCGCACCCGGTTTGGGCGGGCGTCGTGCCGCTGGAGATCGTCGCCGGAGCGCCCATTGAGGATCGCGGCTGACCCCAGTCATCTCCAATGAGGCAAAACAAGAAAGGCCGCGCTGGGAATACCCGGCGCGGCCTTTCTTGCAGAAAGACGGACCGCTCCGAAACCCCCGGAACGGTCCAAATCTGTCTTTACTTCATCATCTTCGGCAGGATCTGCGCGCGACGGTTCGACGGCTCACGCACGTTGGCGCCCGTCTGAACCAGAAGCTGGCTCTCGCCCTTGCCTTCGGTCGTGATGTTGGCGGCGACGATGCCCTTGGCGATCAGCGCGTTCTTCACGGCGGTGGCGCGAGCAACCGAGAGCTTCTGGTTGTAGGCCGGCGAACCCGAGCTGTCGGTGTGGCCGACAACGTGGATCTTGGCGCCGCCCGACTTCAGGATCGCGGCGACGGCGTCGCCGACGACACGGTCAGCCGCCGGGGTGATCGCCGACTTGTTGAAGTCGAAGAACACCAGATATTCGCTCTGCACGGTAGCCGGAGCCACCGGAGCAGCCGCGACCTGGCAGGGAACGCTGCCCTGATGGATGACGTAACCGCCGTCAGAGGTGCGGGCGGCGACGCCCTCCTTGACCTGGCCGGTCCAGCCAAGCACCGGGTTGCACCAGACGGTGCCCTTACCGACCAGGCTCGCGTCCTGGGCGTTGGCGGCGGCCGACAGACCGAAAGCAACAACAACGGCCGGCACGAACGCCAGACCAGCGCGAACAAGAGTCTTCATGTCTTCACTCCCTTCCAGAACCCTTCCCCATCAGAGTGCCTGCGGGGGATGAACCTTTCAATGCAAGCATCAGACCCTACGCAAGCAAGGCAGCCGTCTTCAAGTCACAGAATGCGCTGTTGGTCACAGACGCCCCAGACTTTCGACCATCCGCCCCGCCAACCGGGCCTATGCTCCTCTTCCATATCAGCTTTTCCGGTAGGTTTCCGCCAAATCCGCATAGCGGCGGGCGGATACCGGAAAATAGCTGAGATCGCGTTCGGTAAGCTCACGAACCGGCTTCGCCGGGCTTCCGGCCCACAAAAACCCTTGTTTCACCCGTTTTCCCGGTGTCACAAGCGCCCCTGCGGCGACCATCGCGCCCGACTCGACATAGGCGCCATCCATGATGCAAGCCTTCATGCCGATGAAACAGCCGTCCTCCAGCGTGCAAGCGTGCAGCAGCGCCATATGGCCGACCGTGATGTCATCGCCGATGTAGGTGCCCTGCCCATCCTGGGCGACATGGATGACCGTGCCGTCCTGAATGTTCGTGCGCGCGCCGATTCGGATCTTGTTGACATCTCCGCGCACGGTGCAGCCATACCAAATTCCGCTTTCCGGACCGATGACGACATCCCCGATCACCACAGCCGTTTCCGCGAGGAAGACGGTTGGGTCGATGGTCGGAAGAACGCCGTTGAAGGCACGGATGATCGCGGACATAAGGCTGTTCCTGAGCCATGCGTGACGGGCGGGATTGAACCACCACAAGACGAGAGGCACCACCGGAATCCGCCATTCATCCACAAAGCGGCGACACCTGCGGCCCCTTTGCAACAGTGCGCGCCCAGCGACACAGTGAGGAACGCCGGGCACGCGCTGTCTTTGGCGGCGTTACGGGAACAGCGGCGCCTGGTCGATGCCGGTGGTTTCGCCGAAGCCCATCATGACGTTCATGTTTTGGATGGCCTGCCCCGACGCGCCCTTCACCAGATTGTCGATCACCGACACCAGAATGGCGCAGCCCGGCGCGCGATCCGCCACCACGCCGATCAAGGCGTGATTCGACGCGCGGACATGGCGGGTCGACGGAACCACCCCGGCGGGGGTGACGCCGACGAACGGCTCGTCGGCGTAACGCGCCGCCAACGCCGCGCGCAGATCGTCCACCGTGACGCCGTCGGCCATGCGGACATAGATCGTCGCCATCATGCCGCGATTCATTGGCGCCAGATGCGGCGTGAAGGACACCGTCACCGGACGCCCGGCGGCCCCGCGCAACTCCTGCTCGATCTCCGGCATGTGGCGGTGATGGCCGACGCCGTAGGCGGCGAAGCCCTCCGACACCTCGCAGAACAGATTGGCCTGCTTGGCGTCGCGGCCCGCCCCCGACACGCCCGACACGGCGTCGATGATGATGCGGTCCGATTCGATCAAGCCCTTGGACAGCAAGGGCAGCAACGGCAGCAACGACGAGGTCGGGTAGCAGCCGGGATTGGCCACGACTCGCGCCTGGGCGACGCCCGCCCGGTTGAACTCGGTCAGGCCGTAAACGACCTCTTTCTGGAGATCGGTCGCGCGGTGCTCGTGGCCATACCAGACGGCGTATTCCGCCGGGTCGGTCAGGCGGAAATCGGCGGACAGATCAACCAGTTTCAAATGGCTGGGCAACCCGGCGATGACCTCCTGCGTGGTGCCGTGCGGCAAGGCGCAGAAAATGAAGTCCAGGGAATTCCAATCGAGCGCGTCGATCTTCACCAGATCGGGCAGGCCATAGCCGCCCAGATGCGGGAACACCTCGGCCATCGCCTTTCCGGCCTGTCGCTCGGCGGTCAGGGCGGCAATCGTGACGTTCGGGTGGCGCAGCAGCATGCGCACCAGTTCGGCGCCGGTGTAACCGGAAGCGCCCAGGATGCCGACACGAATCGGGGTGCCGCTGGATGTGCTGGTCAGAGCCATGGAACCGATGTCCTTCGCTGGGGAGTCGGATGAAAATGAGGGCAATAAGAAAGGGGCGCCCCTTTCGGGACGCCCCTGCCTTGTACCGTAACGGCGCGGGTCCGTGTAGGGCTTAACGCTTCGAGAACTGGAAGCTGCGGCGGGCCTTGGCGCGACCGTACTTCTTACGCTCGACCGTGCGGGCGTCGCGGGTCAGGAAGCCAGCGGCCTTCAACGGCGGACGCAGGGTCGGCTCGAAGTAGGTCAGTGCCTTGGAGATGCCATGACGAACCGCGCCGGCCTGACCGGACAGACCGCCACCGGCGACCGTCGCGACCACGTCGAACTGCTGGGCGCGCTCGGTGATGCCGAACGGCTGTTCGATCATCATGCGGAGCACGGGGCGAGCGAAATAGACGCTCTGATCGCGACCGTTGACCGTGACCTTGCCGGAACCCGGCTTGATCCAGACGCGGGCGACCGCGTCCTTGCGCTTGCCGGTGGCGTAGGCGCGGCCCTGGGCGTCGATCTTCGGCGCGGCCAGTTCTTCGGCGACGGTCGCGGTCGTGGCGGCGCCCGTCAGATCCTTCAGGCCGGAAAGGGTGGTTGTAACCTGAGCCATTTGGATTACGCGCTCCGCTTGTTCTTCGAGTTCATCGAGCCGACGTCCAGGACGACGGGCTGTTGCGCCTCATGCGGATGGGTGGCGCCCTTGTAGACCTTGAGGTGGGTCATCTGCTTACGGCCCAGCGGACCGCGCGGAACCATGCGCTCAACGGCCTTCTCAACGACACGCTCCGGATACTTGCCGTCCAGGATCTGGCCCTTGGAACGGCCCTTGATCCCACCCGGATAGCCGGTGTGCCAATAGAAGATGTCGGCGTCGCGCTTGTTGCCGGTCAGCTTCACCTTTTCCGCATTGATGACGACGATGTGATCGCCGCAATCCATGTGGGGGGTGTAGGTCGGCTTGTTCTTGCCGCGCAGGATATTCGCCAGGATGCTGGCAAGCCGCCCGAGAACGAGGCCGTCGGCGTCAACGACGTACCACTTCTTCTCGATTTCGGTCGGCTTCAGATTGAAGGTCTTCATCGCCACACTCGTTGGGTCTAACACAGATCGGCGGGCCGCCGAATCCGGGGCGCCGAAGCGGACGGTTTCTACGGTTTCGTGACGTCAGTGTCAACATAAAAATAAGTGCAGAAAATCAATGATTTGCATATACGGTACAATAATACCGCAATGGCAACTCCATTGATTCCAAAAGGTTTTTTCTCAGGATGCAGGGGATCGGTATCCTGATACCGCGATCGTCACCGGATCGTGCGGCGGAATCGAATAGGTGCCGGTGGCGTGGGCGACCGGGGCCGGATCGCCTTCGGAAAAGATCAAAATCTCGCCATAGGCCAGCCGCTTGCCCAGCTTCAGGATCCGCGCCTCGGCGATGATGGCGACCGGGGGCGGGCGGCGCAGAAAGTTGATCGTCATGCTGGTGGTGACGGCCAATTCCACCCGCCCGATCAGGCTAAGCACCGCGCCATACAGCGCCACGTCGGCCAGCCCGAACATCGCCGGGCCGGTGACGGTGCCGCCGGGTCGCACGAAATCATCCTTGTAGGGAAGACGCAGCCGGATCGTTCCGGCCCCCAGACTGTCGATGACGATGCCAAAGCTTCCGACCAGGGGAACCCCCTCGCGGATCAGCCGGTCGAGTTCGTCCAGTCCAATGGCGGGGGCGGCGGGCGTGATGGTGGAGGCGGTCATGATCCCTCGGCTGACGGTTCGTTTGGTTGACAAACCAAAGAGTGCGTCAGAACCAAGGGGTTGGGCAAGCCGGGATGCCGGGTTATTCCGCCAGCTTGGGCGTGTCGCCCGTCGTCGGGGTTGGCGCGACCGGCGGCGAGGCCGCGCCGATGGGCGCGGGCGCGGCGGGCGGCGGCTCCGAAGACGACGCCGGGGGGGACGACGCCGGGGCGGGCGACGATGAAGCGGACGACGACGATGGCGCCGGGGCGAGACGCACCGGCCCCTCGCTGTCGGCGGACGTGGCGGCGGGCGCCGTCGCCGGGGGCGCGACGGGGGTGGTCGCGGCGGGCGCGTCCAACGGTTCGGCCTTGATCTCGGCCTTCGCCTCGACCTTGGCCTTTTCCGGCGCGGGAACGGGAGTCGGGGCGGCGGGCGGAGTGGCGGGCGGCGCAGGCGGCGCGTCGCCAAGCGCCCCATGATCGGGGATGATGCGGGCCTGCCCGCCGGTGATGACCAACACCTTCTGGCCGATGGGAATCGGCGTTGGTTCGCGCTGGCTCAAGGACAGCAACTCACCGTTCGGCTTGCGGACGATGTATTCCCAGCCGGTGGTGTCCCCGGCGATGTGCTCCAGCGTCGTGCCGAGGATCGTGCCGATGGCGCTGCCGCCCACGGTGCCCAGCGCGGAGTTGAAGCCGCCGGTCCCGACCTGCGCGCCAAGAATCCCGCCCGCCGCGCCGCCGGTCACGGCGCCGACGGTGCCGTTGGCGCTGATCGAGATTTGGCGAAAGCCGACGACGACGCCCGGCTCGACCTTGTTGGCCTGCTGAACCGCCGAGCTGGCATAGGTGTTGGGGGAGTAATCGGACGCGCAACCGGCGAGGCTGCCGGCCACGACGACGAGGCAGAGCATAAATGAACGCGACAAGGGGATACCATCCGCTTGAGAGGCTTAACCTCCGTCATACGGGATGATGGGCCTCAAGTCATCCCGCATTTTTTCGAGACCAGCCCCGATTCGCCCTGCCTTGAATCATGGGAATCCAGGCAGGGCGCGGGGATTGAAACGGGCGATCAGCCCCAGCGCATTTCGCCCTTGGCCACCTTGGCCCCGATGTCGAGCGCGATCTCCAGACCCGCCGTCGGGTAACGGCCCTTCATGGCGGCGATCAGCGCGGCCCCGTCGGCGGCCTTGGCCAACTCCTCTTCAAAGGCCCGCAGATAGTCGCGGGTGTGGAGGATCGCCGCGCCGTCGGTCGGCGAAGCGGGAGCCATATGGGCGGCGACCACCACCGAAGGCTTGCGCGCGGCGATGGCGTCCAGCGCCCGCAGCCACGTCCGCCGCTGCTCCGGCTGCGCCGTGTCGGCGGTCCAAACATGCAGTCCGGCGAACAGCAGGACCCCACCGAACACGCCGTTGACCGACGGCGCCCAGACGAAGGCGCGGCCCGGCAATCCCGCTTCGGGGGTGACGATCTCCAGCCGCTCGCCATCCAGTTCCAGGACGGGGGCGGTCAGCGCGGCCGGAAGGACGATGCTGGTCGGCGCGTCGGCCCCCATCTTCGGCCCCCAGAATTCGCGCTTTTTCTCCACGGTGCGTTGGATGTGGGCGACCGTCTCCGCCGTGGCGACGATTCGCGCCTCGGGGAAGGCGGCGCGGATCTCCTCCAGGCCAAAATAATAGTCCGGGTCGCCGTGGCTGACGAACACGGTGGTCAGGCGCTTGCCGCTGGCCTTGATCGCCGCGACCTGGGCGCGCCCTTCGGAGCGGGTGAAGGCGCCGTCGATCAAAACGGCCTCCGTCGCCCCGGTCAGCAAGACCGACGCCTTGAAGAAGGAGGTGGCGGCGCCCGGCAGCACGGTCCAGGCCAGAGGCGCGGCGGCGCGCGCCGTCCCGGTCAGCGGCAGGCTGGCGACGGAACCAAGGGCCAGAGTCGCGCCAGCGGCGGCGAGCAGACGGCGGCGGGAAACGGGAGCGGTCATCATCATGATCTTAAAATCCTCACAGGCTTGACAGAATTGCGCCATCGGCGATCCGCCGCAGCGTGGAAAACAGGGATTCGGGATTGCGGTAGAGCGGCTCGCTGGACAGCGCCGTCAGACCTTCGGCGGTGCGCAGGGCCAGGGTGGGAACGCCGTTGCCGCGCGCCTCGGCCAGCAGCGCCCGCCCTTCGGCGGTGCGGCGCTCCACCAGCGCGTCGAGCGTCGGGTCGGCGGCGAAGCCCGCCGCCTCGCCCAGCCCCAGCGCCGACAGGATGTCGGCCAACACGGCGGGGTCGGTGACGTCCCGGCCATCGACGAAACGGGCGCTCTGGATGGCGGCCAGCGCCTCGGCCTCGCGGGCCGGGGCGACGCGGTGAACGGCGGTCAGGGCGCGGGTGGCGGCGGTTGAATCAAAGGGGCGGTCGAAGGACGCCAGCGGGCCAGACCGATACGCCTCGCTGAAGATCTGGCCGGTCAGGGCGGCGATGCGCTGGTCGTTGCTCCAGGCGTAGGCGGCGAAATGGCGGTCCATCGGACGCGCGCCGCGACCAGCGAACAGGCCGGTCGGGTGCAGCGTCAGCGGCGGCAGCCCTTCGGCCTTGGTCAGCGCGCGCAGCCCCGGCGCCGCGCCATAGCACCAGCCGCACAGGGGATCATAGAGATAGTGAAGGGAAGCGGTCATGGCTGTCAGAGCGCCTTGCGTGTCGTGATGGCCGCACTGTGCGCCATCCGAATCGTTTGGCAAAGCCACCCTGTTTTTGACAAACCGTCTGCTAAAACCATACAATCATCGACCGTCCCGCCGCTGCCGAGCCGCCGATGTCCAACAGCGTGAATCTGAACCGGATCGCCCATTTCGTCGCCGTGGTGGACACCGGGTCTTTCACGGCGGCGGCGGAAAAGTTGGGAGTCACCAAGGCGGTGGTCAGCCAGCATGTCGCCCGGTTGGAGCAGGAGGTGCAAGCCACCCTGCTGGTCCGCACCACCCGCCGCCTGACCCCGACCGAGGCCGGAATCGCCTTTCACCGCTCCTGCGCCGCCATTCTGGAACAGGCTGAGGCGGCGGTCGCCAAGCTGTCGGAAAGCACCGACACCCCGTCCGGCACCGTGCGGGTGACGGCGCCCTTCGATTACGGAACGGCGATTCTGGCCCCGGCGGCGGCGGAATTGTGCCGACGTCACCCCGGTTGCCGCGCCGATCTGGTGCTGACCGACCGCAGTTTGGATTTGGTGGCGGAAAAGCTGGATCTGGCCATCCGCGTCGGCTGGCTGGCCGACAGCAGCCATCAGACCCGGCGGATCGGCGGCTTCAAGCAATTGCTGGTCGGCGCGCCGGATCTGGTCGATCACGTCCCCTTGCGCCATCCGGGCGAGCTGACGGCCCTGCCCTGGGTCGCGCAATCCACCCTGCGCAACCCGCTGCGCTGGGGGTTCAGCCACGCGAGCGGCGACGCCGCGACCATCGAGGCCAGCGCCGCCGTCACCGTCAACGCCACCCCGGCGGTGCGCGCCTGCGCGCTGGCCGGGGCGGGCGTCGCGGTCATCCCTGATTATCTGGTGACGGCGGACATCGCGGCGGGTCGGCTGCGCCATCTGCTGCCCGACTGGAGTTTGCCGGAGGGCGGCATCCACGCGGTGTTCCCATCGGCCCGCTACCGCTCCGGCATCGTCCGCGCGCTGGTCGATCTGCTGATCCGCGCGCCGCACATGGGCCTCAGCGGCGACGGCGGCGCCGCCTGATTCCGCGCCGCCGCGCGATCAGGCGTGCAGGGCCAGCCCCTTGATCGCCTTGTCCACCAACTTTTTCGGGCCGTGCACGGCAAGCCCAACGAAATCGAGCGCGTCGGGATCGCCCTCGGCGAAGACCGCGCGGTTGGCCGAGTCATGGCCGGTGGCGAACATCGCCGCCACATAGGGGACGATGGTCAATTCCCGTTCCACCGCAACCCGGTGGGCGAACCGCAAACCTGCGACGTCGGCGGCGAAAACCAGAATGGGCTGCCCCAGCATGGGGCTGTAACGCCACCCCGCCCCATCGACATAGGGTTCGCCAATGGCGGCAGGGGCGGAGGCGGCGACGCCGGTGGCCAGAAAGGCCGCGACGTTCAGCTTTTGCCAGACCGCGAGATCAGACCGAACAATGAGCGCGACTTTGTCGTCGAACACAGGGCGTTCGGACACAGGGCGTTCTGACATGGGAAGATTGGACATGGACGGTGAACTCCTTTCGCCGCCATTCTCCCCGCCCCGCGCGCCTCAGTCTGGAACGTCCGTGCAGATTCGGCGATAGGCGGCGGGCGTCATCCCATAGGCGCGGCGGAACCAGCGGCCCAGATGGCTTTGATCGGCGAAGCCAACCTCCGCCGCCGTCGGGGCCGGAGCCAGCCCCGTCGCCAACAGACGCCGCGCCGCTTTCAACCGCAGCCGCACGAGATAGGCGTGGGGCGATTGTCCGAACGCCTCGCGAAACAGCCGGTTCAGGCGGAAACGGTCCACACCGGCCATCATGGCCAACGCGTCGAGACCGACATCCTCGACCATCCGGGCGTGCAGCGCGTCTCGCGCCCGCAAGGCGGCGGATGCGGGCCGGGTTGAGCGCGGCGCGGCGGCGGACTCCAGATGGCCGGTCAAGCGCCGAACCAGATGATCCAGCCCAAGATCGCGGGCCAACCGCCCTTCCCCATCGTGAAAGGACGAAAAGGCGGCGTGGATCGCCCGCGCCAAGCCCGGATCATCGCTCAAGGTCGCCCGAAAACTCAAAGACGCGGCGGCGCCCGACTCCCGAACCCCCTCGGCGCGTTCCGTGAGAATGTGGACCGGCAAATACAGCATGGCGTAGGTGAAGCCCTCCTCCACCGGGCTGCGCCCATCATGCACCTCGCCCGGCTCGATCAAAATCGCCCGACCGGGTGTGCTGATGTTGGTTTGGCGGCGGCATTGAAACTGCTGCACGCCCCGTTCGGTCACGCCAACCAGACATTCGTCGTGATCGTGCGGATCATAGGCGTGCCCGGTGAAGTGGGCGCGGATGGTCTCGATTCCAGTGTCGGCGTCGCGCCGAACCGACAGCCAATTGTCCATCCCGTCCCACCCTCGCCCAAGCGCCTGAACGCGCGGCGCCATTGTCGCTCCATACGCGCGCAGGCTCCAGCGCTGGCTTCGTTTCCCTGAACCTTCGTTGGACCCTGCCCACCGGCTGTGGTAGGCAGCGGCGAAAGGCCCCTTCGCTTGCCGGGACACCCACGCCATGAACGCCGTCGCCACGCTGATCGCCCCCCGCTCCGTCACGCTTGACGAGAGCGTCGTTCTGTCCGCCCGCGCGGCGCTGGTCGCGCTGGGCGCCGACGCGGGCGCGCCCGACTGGCTGGCGCCGGGAACCGCCTGCGACCTGCCCTTTGGCAATCTGGCGCCCGAACAGGCCGAGGCGGCGATCCGCCACGCGTTGGCCAACGCGACGCCGACCGGCCCGGCGTTGGACATTTTCGCTCAGCCCTTCGCCACCCGGCGCAAGCGGCTGCTGATCGCCGACATGGAATCGACCATCATCGAACAGGAGATGCTGGACGAGTTGGGCGATTATGTCGGGTTGAAGGACCACATCGCCGCGATCACCGCCCGCGCCATGAACGGCGAAATCGACTTCAAAGAGGCGGTGCGCGAGCGGGTCGCCCTGTTGAAGGGGCTGAAGGAGTCGGTGATCGACGAGGTGTGGCAACGCGCCACCCTGATGCCGGGCGCGGCGCAACTGATCGCGACGATGCGGGCCAACGGCGCCGCCTGCGTCCTGGTGTCGGGCGGCTTCCGCTGCTTCACCCGCAAGGTGCGCGACTGGGTCGGCTTCAACGACGACCGGGGCAATGGGCTGGAGATCGTCGACGGCGTGATGACCGGGCTGGTCGAGGAGCCGATCCTCGACAAGGACAGCAAGCTAGAGGCGCTGCTCGCCTACGCCGGGGTGCATCGGGTGCCGATGGTGGAGACGATGGCGGTCGGCGACGGCGCGAACGATTTGCCGATGCTGCTGGCCGCCGGTCTGGGCGTCGCCTATCATGCCAAGCCGTCGGTGGCGGCGGAGGCCCGCGCGCGGGTGGATCACGGCGATCTGACGGCGCTGCTCTACGCCCAAGGCTACCGGATCGACGAGTTCAAGGATCACGTTTCCTAACCCACCACCCGCGAGGCGAGGCATGACAGGCGAACACCGGCGGCGCGGGCTGTTGCGCCCGCGCGGCGGTCACGAGGCGGGCCGCGTCACCTTTGTCGAGCTGTTCTTCGATCTGGTCTTCGTCTTCGCCGTCACCCAACTGTCCCACACGCTGGCCGCCCATCCGACGGTCGGCGGCGCGCTGGAAACCGGGATGCTGTTCCTGGCGGTCTGGTGGGTGTGGATCTTCACCTCCTGGGTCACGAACTGGCTGGACCCGGAACGCACGCCGGTGCGGCTGCTGTTGCTTGGCCTGATGTTCGCCGGGCTGATCCTGTCCTCCTCCCTGCCCAGCGCGTTCGCCGGAGGGGCGTTGGTCTTCGCGACGGCCTACAGCGTCATGCAGGTTGGCCGTTGCCTGTTCATGCTGTGGGCGCTGAAGGGCCACGCGCCGGGCAATCACCGCAATTTCCAACGAATCACCGCGTGGCTGTCCACCAGCGCGCTGCTGTGGATCGGCGGGGCGCTGCTCGGCGGGACCGGGCAATTCGCCCTGTGGGGCGCGGCGTTGGTCATCGAATATCTGTCGCCGATCGCTGGCTTCTGGACTCCCGGTCTTGGCCGCTCGACCACCGCCGACTGGGACGTCGAGGGCAGCCACATGGCCGAACGCTGCGCCCTGTTCATCATCATCGCGCTGGGCGAATCCATCCTCGTCACCGGCGCGACCTTCGCCGAACACGCCCGCTCCTTGGAGGCTTTGTCGGCTTTCTCCGTCGCCTTCGTCGGCAGCGTCGCCCTGTGGTGGATCTATTTCGACAAAGGGGCGGAGCACGCCACCCAGCGCATCGCCAGTTCCGCCGATCCCGGACGTCTGGCCCGCATCGCCTACACCTACCTCCATCTGCCCATCGTCGCCGGAATCATCGTCGGCGCGGTCGGGGACGAACGGATGCTCGCCCACCCGCAGGACGCCGCCAACGCGGCCAGCGTCGCCGTGATCGTCGGCGGCCCGGCCTTGTCGGTTCTGGGAATCACATTGTTCAAATGGATCAATTACGACCGCTGGGCGCCGCCGCTGTCGCATCTGGTCGGGTTGGCGCTGTTCGCCCTGCTGGCCGTCATCGGCGGAAACCTGTCGGTTCTGGCGCTCGGCGCGGCGGCCACGGCGGTCCTGCTGCTGGTGGCGCTGTGGGAAACCCGCGCGTTGGGGCGTCATACCGGAACGTCAAGGACTTGACGTTCCGTATTGCGTTCAAACGCCACGCAGGCTTTTCCGCGCCCATATTTTCTACGCCCATTGGGGGGGGCGCGCCGCCGCCGTCGCGGCGGGCCAGCGGGTGCCAAACGCCCGCTGGCGTCAGCCCCAAACGCCGCGCACGTAGGGCGTCAACTGCGTGTCTTGCAGGATGATGTGGCGGACCAGCCAGTCGGCGGTGAATTTGTAGAGCTTTTCGGCGTTCTCGTGCGTCGGATCCACGGAAAAGCGGTTTGACAGCTCGCTGACCAACCGAACCGCCTCGCGGTGCTGGTGCACATGCTCCTCGTATTTCGGGTAATGCGCCACCTGCATGATTCGCTCTTCGCGCGCGAAATGCTCCTTGGTGTATTCCAGCAGCTTGACCAGAATCTTGGCGACGCGGATCGGCTGGAACCGCTCGCTGGTCAGCGCCGCGTCGAGTTCGTTGAGATACCCGATCAAGTGCTTGTGATCGTCGTCGATGGCTGGCTGACCAACGCTCAACTGCCGTCGCCACGTGATGACGCCCATGCCCCCCCGGCCTCCTCCATCGCCGGTCCACCCGATGGAAGGGGCGGTTCCCGGCATCATGCCTGCCGGGGATTATGGTGGTGTTACCAGTCCGGCCAAACGGTCAGCGGCGTCACACGGCAATTTGACGCACCCAAAGCGCGAGTTCCCACCCGCCACGCAAAACGGGCGGAAGCGTCGCCGCTCCCGCCCGTTCATCAGAAGACGCTGTTGTTCTGAGACGATCAGCCGATGATCGAATAGCCGCAATCGACGTAGGTGGTGTCGCCGGTGATGCCCTTGGCCCCGTCGGTGGCGAGGAAAGCCGTGGTGTAGCCGACCTCTTCAATCGTCACCAGACGGTGTTCCGGGGTGCGCTCCGCCGCCTTGTTCATCAGTTCGTCGAAATGGGCGATGCCCGACGCCGCGCGGGTCTTGATCGGACCCGGCGAGATGGCGTGAACGCGGATGCCCTTCGGCCCCAGCTCAGCCGCCAGATAGCGCACGCTGGCTTCCAGCGCCGCCTTGACCGGCCCCATGACGCCGTAATTGTCGATGACGCGGTTGGCGCCGAAATAGGACATGGTGAACAGCGAACCGCCATTGGTCATCAGCGGCTCGGCGTAGCGGGCCATGCGGATGAAGGAATGGCAGGAGACGTCCATCGCCTGCTGGAAGCCTTCGCGCGAACAATCGACGACGCGGCCATGCAGGTCTTCCTTGGGCGCGAAGGCGATGCTGTGCAGGGCGAAATCCAGACGGCCCCACTTCTCGCCGATCATGTCGAAGATCGCCTTCAACTCGCCCTCGCCGGTGACGTCCACCGGCTCGAAAATTTCGGCCTCGACCTGCTGGGCCAGCGGCTCGACATGCTTCTTGGCCTTGTCGTTCAGATAGCTGATCGCCAGATCGGCGCCCATCGCGCGGAAGGCGCGGGCGCAGCCCCAGGCGATCGACTGGTCGTTGGCGATGCCAAGGATGAGACCCTTTTTGCCTTCGAGCGTGGCGATGGCGGGAATGATCGTGGTCATGGGACTATCCTGATGTCAGGGTGACGGATTGGGACACCGAAGGCGGTTCCATCTCTGGGCCGACCAAAGCCGTTGCCCGAAATGCGCGTCGATTTCCTTTTGTGCGTTGCACCATAAACCAAGAAGAACACACAATCAACTTGTTCGTACTGCAACAAAATCGACATGAGCATTGCAAAAGTCGATCACTTCGCCGTCGCAGTATAAAGGTCAGATACTATATGGCGCTTTCTTTCATTGATCCACGTCAAGAACCATCTCTTTTTGGGACGGTTCACAGACGATCTCTTTGCCGCGTCCGCGATCTGGACGTTTGACGGGGCGGGATGGGACGCTCCCATCCCGCCCCGCCCCATCAATGATCGGCCGCCGGAGGCACGGTTTCCTTAACCCCGCCGCCCGCGCTCGTCACCGCGTCGGGCGCCGGGCACAGGGCGGCCATGGCGGAGGCGTCCTGCAACCAATAGGGCGGCACGCCGTAATAGGTGTGGATGGCCAGCGCCCATTGCCGGTCGCCCATGTCCGGGCGCTGGCTCCCGCTGAAGCGCGGCGCGCCGCTCAAACGCTCCTTCGACAGCGGCAGGCTGTAGGCGCCGTCGGGGCCGGGTTTGATCAGCGCCCACGGCACCGGGACCTGGCTGTCGCCGACGCCAAGAAAGCCGCCGCCCAACGTCACCACCGCGTAAGCGACGCGTCCCGCCTGCGGGTCGATGACAAGATCGGTGATGCTTCCCACGACCGTCCCATCCTCCCCGCGCAACTCGGCCTTGGCCAGTTGCACGGCGTCGATCACCTGGGGCTTGGCGATGACTTGGCGCAGCCGGTCGGCCTGCCCCAACACCTCAAGACAGGCCGGAACGTCGGTGGGCAGGCCAAGCCGCAGCGCGCTGAACAAAAGGGCGCGGAGCTGCGCGATTTCCTTGGGCGAAATGGAGGTTGGGGCGGCCTTCACCCCCGCCTCCAACCCGGCGATTTGCTCTTTCAGAACAACGATGCCGTCGGCGCAGGCGTCGGCGGCCTGCGCCGCCGTCGCTCCGGTCATCAAACTTCCCAGCGCGCCCAACACAAGGGCGGCGGCGCGCACGCGGCGCGTCGTGATCGGGAACAGAATCATGGTCGGGGAGTCTCCGGCGTTGGAATTTGGACGTCTCACACCAACGCCCCACCCCGCCGAAGGTTCCCGACCCGCCGCCTCAGTCCGCCGCCGTCAGCCCGGCCCCATCAACCCGGCAACGGCAAACCGCCGCGCTGGACGATGAAGGATTGGATGGCGTCCAGCCCCTCGCCCGCCTTGATGTTGGTGAAGACGAAGGGGCGGTCGCCGCGCATCTTGCGGCTGTCGCGGTCCATCACCTCCAGGCTGGCGCCGACCAGCGGGGCCAGATCGGTCTTGTTGATGACCAGCAGATCCGACCGGGTGATGCCCGGCCCGCCCTTGCGCGGGATCTTGTCGCCCGCCGACACGTCGATGACGTAGATGGTGATGTCGGCCAATTCCGGCGAAAAGGTCGCCGCGAGGTTGTCGCCGCCGGATTCGATGAAGATCAAATCCAGATTCGGGAACTTCGCGTTCATCGTCTCGACGGCGGCGAGGTTGATCGAGGCGTCCTCGCGAATCGCCGTGTGCGGGCAACCGCCGGTCTCCACCCCCATGATCCGCTCCGGCTTCAACGCGCCGGATCGGGTGAGGAACTCCGCGTCCTCCTTGGTGTAGATGTCGTTGGTGATCGCCGCGACCTCCCAATCGTCGCGCATGCGCTTGCACAGCGCGTCGGTCAGCGCCGTCTTGCCCGACCCGACGGGGCCGCCGATGCCAACGCGCAACGGGCCGGTGTGGCTCTTTTCGATGGCGGAATGTGCGGTCATGAGCGGAACAGCCTCGTGTATTGGGTTTCGTGAATCATCGACGTCCAATCGACGGCCAGCGCCCGGCCGCCAAGATCCTCCAGCGGGGTGGACAGCGCCGCCACCGCCGCCGCGTGGGTGATGGGGTCGAGCGCGGCCAGCGCCCGTTGCCCATCGGTCTGCCCCAGCGGCACCAACCGCACCCCCGCCGAAACAAGATTGGCGGCGAAGGCGTGCAAACAGGCGGTCAAGGCCGGTCCCTCCGCCACCCCGATCAGGGCCGACACCAGGGCGACGGCGACGGAATAGGCGGGCGGGCGTCCGGTCGCGGTCAAAACCTTGTCCCAGCGCGCCAAGCCGTCGAGCGGCCACGCGGCGCGGATCGCCAACAGAAAGGCGGTTCCCTGCGCGCGGGATTCCAACGCGGTTTCGCTCGACGCCCGCATCGCGTCGGCCCGCTCCACCGCCCAGGCGAAAGCGGCCTCGTCCCCCGCCCGCACCGCGCGGTGGATGGCGAGAAACAGCGCGCCGTCCGTCCGCCCAGCCCCGTGGCGCAGGATCCCGTCCAGCCAGACGATCAACGTGGCGCGGTCGCGCACCAACCCGCGCTCCACCGCCGCCTCGATGCCGTGGCTGTAGGAAAAACCACCGACGGGAAAGGAGGGCGACAGCCACGCCAACAGCCGGGTCATCGCGTGGGTGGAGAGGCCCGCCGCATCAAGTCCCTCTCCCGAAACGGGAGAGGGCTTATCCATGCGAATGGCCGCCATAGGCGCCGCCTTCCGGCATGAAGGGGGCGACCACGTCGCGGACCTCCGCGCCCAGCCCTGTCAGCATGTCGGCGATCACATGGTCGCGGCGCAGGCGGATGACGTCGCCGGTGATCTGCACCGGCAAATGCCGGTTGCCGAGATGCCAGGCGACGCGGGCGAAGGATTCCACCGGGCCAGACACCCGGACCTCCATCAACTCCTCCGCCGCCGCGACCACCCGCAGGAAACCGCCGTCGGTCATTTCCAGCCCGTCGCCCTCGTCCAGCGCCACGGCGCGCGGCAGGTCGAGCAGAAAGGCGGCGCCGCCGTCGTCGGTCATCGCCATGCGGCGGCGGTGGCGGTCGTCAAAGGCCAGCGTCACGGCGCCGACGGCGCGGTCCAACGGCCAATGGCCTCGGGCGTGGACGCGGGTGGCGCGGCGGGTGGGGTCGGTCATGGGGACAGCCGTTCAAAGGGGGTCGGATGGCCGAAAAAGCGCCCGGCCAAGTCGCTGACCAGCGGCGCCGATCCGGTGGTGAAGAAACGCACGCCGCTCTCCCCCGCCGCCGGGCGGTATTCGGGGTGGCGGTCGAGATACTGCTCCAGCGAGCGGGCGCTGAGCAGCGGTTGCGACAGGATGTCGACGCCGGGCGGCAAGGCGGCGCGGAACAGATGCGCGACCAACGGGTAATGGGTGCAGCCCAACACCACGGCGTCAAGCGGCTGCCCGCCAAGGCGCTCCAGCAGCGCGGCGACGTAGCCCGCCACGGCGGGGGCAAGCTCCGCGTCCGACGCGCCGCGTTCGATCAACGGCACCAGATCGGGGCAAGCCTGCTGCACGACGCGGACGGACGGCGCGCGCTTGCCGATCTCACGCGGGAAGGAGCCGGAGTTGACCGTCGCCAGGGTGGCGAAGACGCCGACCGTGCGCGGTTCGGCCAAATGGTCGGGCGGCACGGTGTCGATCATCCACGGCACCCGCGTGATCGCCTCCACCATCGGCACCAGCACGCCCAGCACGTTGCGCCCCGGATGGGCCGTGGGCAGCCATTCCTGTTGCAAACGGCGCAGCGACACGGCGGCGGCGGTGTTGCAGGCGATGACCACCAGCGTGCAGCCCTGATCGAACAGCCGCTCCATCCCCCGCAGGGTCAGGCGGTGGATGTCGTCCTCGTCGCGCGGCCCATAGGGGGCGGCGGCGTGGTCGCCGAGATAAACGAACGGGCGGTTCGGGGCCGCGTCCACCAACGCCCGCAACACCGTCAACCCGCCATGGCCCGAATCAAAAACACCGATCACGAAACAGAACCTCGCAGCCGTCATGCCCTCTCCCGCCTGCGGGAGAGGGAGGGGCCACACGCGTCAGCGTGGGGAGGGTGAGGGGTTCGCCACAAAGAACGCCCGCCAATCGCAAACCCCTCACCCTTCCCGCTGTCGCGGACCCCTTCCCTCTCCCGCAGGCGGGAGAGGGGCACTTTACATCAGAACAGAAAATACCGCTGCGCCATCGGCAGCACCGCCGCCGGTTCGCAGGTCAGCAGCACGCCGTCGGCCCGCACCTCGTAGGTTTCGGGATCGACCTCGATGTGCGGCATCGCGTCGTTGTGGATCATGTCCTTTTTGCCGACGCTGCGGGTTCCCTTCACCGCGATCAGTTCCCGGTGCAGGCCCAGATGCCGCCCGACCTCCATCTCCAGCGATTTGGCGCTGACGAAGGTGACGTTGCTGGCCTGGAGCGAACGACCGTAGGAGCCGAACATGCGGCGGTAATGCACCGGCTGCGGCGTCGGGATGGACGCGTTGGGGTCGCCCATCAGCGCCGCCGCGATGGTGCCGCATTTGATGACCATGTCGGGCTTCACGCCAAAGAAGGCGGGCGACCACACCACCAGATCGGCCAGCTTGCCGACGGCGATGGAGCCGACGGCGTGGGCGATGCCGTGCGACAGCGCCGGGTTGATGGTGTATTTGGCGATGTAGCGCTTCACCCGCGCGTTGTCGTTGTCGCCGGTTTCCTGCGGCAAACGCCCACGCTGGGCCTTCATCTTGTGCGCCGTCTGCCAGGTGCGGATGATGACCTCGCCCAGACGGCCCATCGCTTGGCTGTCCGAGCTTATCATCGAAAAAACGCCCAGATCATGCAGGATGTCTTCCGCCGCGATGGTTTCGCGCCGGATGCGGCTTTCGGCGAAGGCGACGTCTTCGGGGATGCGCGGGCTGAGATGGTGGCAGACCATCAGCATGTCGAGATGCTCGTCGACCGTGTTGACGGTGAAGGGCCGCGTCGGGTTGGTCGAGCTGGGCAGCACGTTCGGCAGCCCGGCCACCTTGATGATGTCCGGGGCGTGGCCGCCGCCCGCTCCTTCGGTGTGGAAGGCGTGGATGGTGCGTCCGGCGAAGGCGGCGACGGTGTCCTCGACGAAACCCGATTCGTTCAGCGTGTCGGTGTGGATGGCCACCTGCACGTCGAACTGGTCGGCCACCGACAGACAGGTGTCGATGGCGTCCGGCGTGGTCCCCCAATCCTCGTGCAGCTTCAACCCGCAGGCTCCGGCGGCGATCTGTTCGATCAGCGCGTCGGGGCGGCTGGCGTTGCCCTTGCCGAAGAAACCAAGGTTGATCGGCAGCCCCTCCGCCGCCTGGAGCATCCGCTCCATGTGCCACGGCCCCGGCGTGCAGGTGGTGGCCGAGGTTCCCGCCGCCGGGCCGGTGCCGCCGCCCAGCATGGTGGTGACGCCGCTGTTCAGCGCCTCGTCCACCTGTTGGGGACAGATGAAATGGATGTGGGCGTCGATGCCGCCCGCCGTAACGATCTTGCCCTCGCCCGCGATCACCTCGGTGCCGGGGCCGATGACGATGGTCACGCCGGGCTGAACGTCGGGGTTGCCCGCCTTGCCGATGGCGGCGATGCGCCCGCCGGTGATGCCGATGTCGGCCTTGACGATCCCCCAATGGTCGATGATGAGGGCGTTGGTGATGACGGTGTCCACCGCGCCCTGGTGGCGCGAGCGTTGCGACTGGCCCATGCCGTCGCGAATCACCTTGCCGCCGCCGAACTTCACCTCGTCGCCATAGACGGTGTGGTCGTGTTCGACCTCGACGATCAGGTCGGTGTCGGCGAGCCGGATGCGGTCGCCGGTGGTCGGGCCGTAGAGGGCCGCGTATTCGGCCCGGTCGATGCGATGCGCCATGCTGGGTTCGCCCTTATGCTGTCCGGCCCGTCACAGGGCGCCGTTGACCTTGCGGTTGAAGCCGATGACCACCCGGTCCCCGGCATAGGCGACCAGCGCCACCCGCCGGGTCTGCCCCGGTTCAAAGCGCACCGCCGTGCCCGCCGGAATGTCGAGCCGGAACCCGCGCGTCGCCTCCCGGTCAAAGGACAGGGCGGCGTTGGTTTCGTAGAAGTGATAGTGTGAGCCGACCTGAATCGGTCGGTCGCCCGCGTTGGCGACGTCCAGCTCCACCGTCGGGCGGCCCTCGTTCAGAACGATTTCGCCGGACGCGGGGAAAATCTCACCGGGTTTCATTACGGGCGCCCCCTTCAACGGATCGGCTGGTGAACGGTGACGAGCTTGGTCCCGTCGGGGAAGGTCGCCTCGACCTGGATGTCGTGGATCATCTCGGCGATGCCGTCCATCACTTGGTCGCGGGTGATAACCGTCGCCCCGTCGCGCATCAGTTCGGCCACCGTGCGGCCATCGCGCGCGCCCTCGACGACGAAATCGGTGATGAGCGCCACCGCTTCGGGATGGTTCAGCTTGACGCCCCGCTCCAGCCGCCGCCGCGCCACCATGGCGGCCATCGCGACGAGCAGCTTGTCCTTCTCGCGCCCTGTCAGATTCATGGAGTTGTCGCCCTTCGCGCCCTGTTCGTTGGAACGATTATGCCACGTCGCCGCAGCGCGCCAAGTGCGTCGTATGACGTAGCGGGACGCGAACCGCCGTTCCCGACTGGGCAATCGCCACATGTTGCAATTGATCGACTTCCGTTGAAATTGCCAAATTCTGTCAATTCAGTAATTAAAAGTGGATCTCACAGATCCGAAAAACCGTAAGTTAAGAATAATATGCAGATAAATATCTTTTTTATCCTCGATTGCTCTGAAAAAATTTCTCTGGTCGCAAGTCTCTCGGAGGAAAAGCCATGTTGGGTTTCCGTTGGATAGCCACACACGCGGGCGCGCCGGATTCTAAGGCGTTCGAAACAGCAGTCGACTCGCTTCGTGACAAATCGGGAGCGACCGAGTTTCAGGCCGTTCCAAAGCTTCATTCCGATGCGTTGGAACCATCCGCCGCTTTGCAAGACGTCGTCTCGTCTTGGGTCAAAAACCTGAACGGGGCGGCGGCGGTCGTGCTGGTGCACGGCTACAGCTATGATCCCGAAACCGAATATGAGCCTCATGATGGGGATGACGCCTTCAACGGCGTCTATGCCAATCCGAAGGATCTCAAACGTCCCTACAGCAGTTGGTTGCCCATCGTCGGCGAGACCGATGAAGAAGGGAACGCCCTCAAAGATGTGGCGGTTCCCTTCAGTTGGACCTCAACCGGCAGCTTCAGCCATTACGGCAACGCCGCATGGAGCAACCCCTATCAATACGCCGTTCTGGATCTGGCCGTGCAAGCCGCAAGATCCCTGAAGCTTGTCATTTGCGCTTTGGCGAGGGCTGGGGCGACAGTCGACATTCTGGCCCACAGTCTGGGCACTCGGCTGACCTTGCAAACGCTGGCTCTGCTTGCCGATCAAGGCATGCCGAACGCCGTGCGACGGGTCGTGCTGATGGGCGGGGCGGAATTCAGCATTGATGCCCGTGATTCCAGTAAAAAGGGCGGATTTGATGCATTCAATCTGGTGAATCGAAGCGATTCGGTCCTCAAATGGGGAGCGACAAAGATGATTCACCCGTTCCGACATGTTCAAACTGTTGAATCACGGGTCATTGGCCGCGATGGCATGCGAGCGGACGAGCGTTGGATCGACATCCAGATTGATCGCGACACCTCCGACAAACGCGCCGCCTTCGATCAATGGTTCATGGCCCACTACAACACCACTCTGTCGGAAGAGCCTGCTGGTGGGCGCGGACGGCACTGGGGCTATTACATGCAGTTGTGCAATCGGATTTTCCTGAAGGCGCTGTTCAGCAATCCGACCGTTACGGCGGCGAGCCTGCGCGAAGCTGGGCTAATCGAAGGGGTCATCCGGTACGATTACGGCATTCTGCCGGATCCAGTTCCCCCCACCCCCCAAACCGCCGCAGCACGGATCAAAGCCAACCACGAAGCGGCGGCGGCGTTGGCTTAACTCCCCCAACAGCATCAGAGCCGTGAAGACGGGGGGCGCCCCACGCGACCGACGCCCCCCCCTTTTCCACTTACCCCAACGTCTTGTTCAGCGCCTGATCCAGGTCGGCGATGATGTCGGCCACGCTTTCCAGGCCGATGGACAGGCGGATGACGTCCGGCCCGGCCCCGGCGATGGCCTGCCCCTCTTCCGACAATTGGCGGTGGGTGGTGGAGGACGGGTGGATGATGAGCGAGCGGCTGTCGCCGATGTTGGCCAGATGGCTGAACAGCTCAACGCCTTCCACCAGCGCGACGCCCGCCGCGTAACCGCCCTTGACGCCGAAGGTCAGCACGGCGCCCGCGCCCTTGGGCAGGTATTTCTGCGCCAGCCCGTGATACTTCGACGACGGCAACCCGGCGTAGCTGACCCAGCCGACCGCCGGATGGCTTTCCAGGAACTCCGCCACCTTTTGAGCGTTTTCGACATGGCGCTGCATGCGCAGCGGCAGGGTTTCGATGCCGTTCAGGGTGAGGAAGGCGTTCATCGGCGCCTGGCTCGGCCCCAGATCGCGCAGGCCCACGGCGTGGCCATGGATGGTGAAGGCCAGATGGCCGAAAGTCTCGTGGAAGCGTAGGCCGTGATAGCCCGCGTCCGGCTCGCTCAGCGCCGGGTATTTGCCCGACTTCGACCAATCGAACGTTCCGCTGTCGATCACGACGCCGCCGACTGAGGTGCCGTTGCCCGACAGGAATTTCGTGGTGGAATGGACGACCAGCGTCGCCCCCCACTGGATCGGATTGATGAGGTAGGGGGTGGCCAGCGTGTTGTCGACGATCAACGGGATGCCCGCCGCGTCGGCGATTTTGGCGATGGCCTCGATGTCCGTCACCACGCCGCCGGGGTTGGCGAGGCTTTCCACGAAGATCGCCTTCGTCTTCTCGGTGATGGCGGCGCGGACGTTGTCGGGCGTGTCGGTGTCGACGAAGGTCGGCTGCCAGCCGAAGGCGCGCGGGAAGCTGGCGCCGATCTGGTTGATCGACCCGCCATAGAGCTTTTGCGAGGCGATGACGTGATCGCCGGGCGCCATCAACGGGAACAGCGCCAGCAACTGCGCGGCGTGGCCCGAGGAGGTCGCGGTCGCCCCGGCGCCGCCTTCCAGATTGGCCAGCCGCTCTTCCAGCACCGCCACCGTCGGGTTGGTCAGGCGGGAATAGATGAAGCCGACCTTTTGCAGGTTGAACAGCGACGCCGCGTCGTCCACATCGTCGAAGACGAAGCTGGTGGTCTGGTAAATCGGCGTCTGCCGCGCGCCGGTCGCCGGGTCGGGGGCGGCCCCGGCGTGGATGGCGCGGGTTTCAAACCCAAAGCTCTTGTTTGCGCTCATGGCGGTTCCCTCAGATCAGTTTTTTGAAGAACTTCTTCAACGGTTGCTTCTTGGTGACGATGATGTTGGAGTTCACGCCGATCCGGCCGATTTCACCGTACAGGCGTTGAATTTCCATTTTCGGGCAACGGTTCATCACCACCGTCAGCCCGGCGGCCTCGGCGCGCGCGGCGGCCTCGTCGTTCCGCACGGTCAATTGCATCCACACCACCTTGGCGCCAACGGCGACAGCCTCGTCGGTGACGCCCCCGGCGGCGGCGGAGTTGCGGAAAATGTCCACCATGTCCGGCGGTTCGGGCAAATCGGTCAGACTGCCATACACCGTTTCGCCGAGGATGGTTTGACCGGCCAGCTTCGGGTTGATCGGGAACACGCGATAGCCGTTGTCCCGCAGATACTTCAACACATAGAAGCTGGCCTTCACCGGGTCGGCGCTGGCCCCGACGATGGCGATGGTTTTGACGCTGTCCAGCACCCCGCGCAAAAAGGCGTCGCTGTAATCGTCATGATCGATCGCGTGGGGCTGGGTCATTGGCCGCACCACACCGGCTCGCGTTTGCCGATGAAGGCGTCGATGCCCTCGGCGGCGTCCTTGGCCATCATGTTCTGCGCCATCACCTGGGCGGCGTAGGCGTAGGCGGCCTCCACATCCAAATCGATCTGGCGGTAAAACGCCTCCTTGCCAACCGCCAAAGTCAGCGGCGATTTCGCGGCGATCTTGTCGGCGACCCCGGCCACCACCTCGTCCAACTGGTCGGCGGGCATGGTTCGGTTGACCAGACCGATGCTTTCGGCGTCCTCGGCGTCGATCATGTCGCCCAGCAGCAGCATTTCCATCGCCGCCTTGCGCCCCACCGCGCGGGTCAGCGCCACCATCGGGGTGGAGCAAAACAGCCCGATGTTCACCCCCGGCGTGGCGAATCGCGCCAGATCGGAGCAATAGGCCAGATCGCAGCTCGCCACCAACTGGCAACCGGCGGCGGTGGCGATTCCATGCACCTTGGCGATCACCGGCGGGCGGATCCGCGTGATCGTCAGCATCAGTTTCGCGCATTGGGCGAACAGCGCGTCGTAGGCCTCCTTGGTCGGAGTCGCCCGTATTTCCTTCAGATCATGCCCGGCGCAAAAGGCCGGACCCGCCCCGGTCAGGATCACCACGCGGACGGAGCGATCCGCGTTGATCGCGTCGAGTTCCTGTTGCAGCGCGGTCATCAACCCGACCGACAGGGCGTTGCGCGCCTTGGGGCGGTTCAGCGTCAGCGTGGCGACGCCGTCGCGATCCTCGCGCAGGACCAGCGGCGCGTCGGCGTCATGGCTTGGCGGAGCGGCGCTCATGGTCGTCATCCTCCCGAATTCATTGATTGTGCGACCGGCAAAGCTTAGCGCGCCACCTCCCTGGCGAATACGGCGACCTGCGGGGGCCTGCCATGAGAGCGTGATTGCCGCGTTGTTTCAACGAAAATATTCGTTCAAAATCATCAAAACACTACTTTTTTAATAGTGTTATTACCCGACCAATCGGCATCGGCTTTTCGATGGAGTCCCTTGGCGATTCGGACCATCATCGCAAGCGTGACGGCCTGTCACTCCGCAGCGGATGACCGCGCATTCAGGGGGTGGGGATGGGGCGTGCCGAAGCGATTGATTGGCGCGCGGTGTTCGCCGCCAGCCCGGCGCCGACCTGCGTGATTGACGTCCACGGCGGGGTGATCGTGGCGAACAACGCCTTCGCCGCTCTGGTCGGCGCAACGGCGGACGCCCTGCTCGACCAGCGGATCGACGCGCTTTTGACCCTCGACGGCGGGCCATGGATCCAGACGGAGGCCCAGGCGGTGGCGATGACGGCGCGCAGCGGCGTCGCCTTTCTCAGCGCGGTCGGCGACGGGCGCGGCCTGCCCTACACCCTGTCGCCCTTGTCGGACGGCGTCGGCATCCTGTCGCTGAGCGACGTCGCCGACGAGCATTGCTTCATCTGCAAGGTCTTCTCCAGCCGCGACAAGTTCCGCACCGCCATCGACGATCAGTCCGAGGTGATCGTCCGCGTCGCCGCCGATCTGACGGTGACGTTGGTCAATCGGGAGTTCGCGGCCCTGTTCGCCGTGCCGCCGCGCGTGCTGATCGACCGCCATCTGCGCGACCTTATGCCGCCCCTGTCCGCCGCCGCCGTCGCCGCCTTCATCGACCAAGCCACCCCCGACAACCCGGCCTCCTCGGCGGAAGAGCCGTGGCCCTGCCGCGATGGTCACGAGCGCTGGTTCAGTTGGCGGCGTTACGCGGTGTTCGACGTCACGGGCCGTCTGATGGCCGTGCAAGCCGTCGGTCGCGACACCACCCAGCGCCGCATGGCCGAACAGGAACGGCGGCGCTTGGCCGCGATGATCGCGCGCAGCCCCGTCCTCGGCCTTGGCTGGCGGGTGGATGGCCGGATGCCCATCGACTATGCGGCGGGCAACCTCGCCCGCCTGGAACTGGATCGTGAACGGTTGGCGCAGCGCGGCCTGGGCTTGCTCGACCTTGTCCATCCCGACGACGCTCCGGCCTTGCGCGCCTGGGTCATCGCCTGCCCGGAAACCGACGATCCCGACGCCAACCCGGCCCCGCCGCTCAGCTTCCGTCTGCCGTCGGCCGATGGCGAGCGCTGGCTGACGTTGAACGGTTGGCGCAGCGGCGCCGGCCGGATGGAAGGCGTGCTGACCGACGTGACCGAACAGCACGACAACGCGCGGGCCTTGCGCGAGCGCGAGCGGCGTTTCCACGCCATCATCAACAGCGCCAGCGACTTCATGGGTCTGCTGACCCCCGACGGCGCGCTGATCGAGGCCAACGACGCCGCGCTCCGCTTCGCCAATGTTGACGCGACGGCGGTGTTCGGTCGGCCCTTTTGGGAGACCCCCTGGTGGGCTGGGTCTCCCGATCTCCCCCAGTTGCGCGCGGGCATTCAGCGGGCGGCGGCGGGCCACGGCGTCCGTTTTGAAACCATACACCAACCGCCCGGACGACCGTCGATCCACGTCGATTTCAGCCTGCGCCCGATGCGCGACGCCAGCGGCGCCGTCAGCTTCCTGATCGCCGAGGGGCGGGAAATCACCCGCTACAAAAAGACCGAGGCCGAGTTGTTGAGCGCCAAGCAACAGGCCGAGGCCGCCAACCGCTCCAAAACCCAATTCCTGGCGGTGATGAGCCACGAGCTGCGCACCCCGCTGAACGCCGTTCTGGGCTATTCGGAGGTGATCCAGCGCGGCCTGTTCGGCCCCATCGGCAACGAGCGCTACGCCGGGTACATCGACGCGATCCACAGCTCCGGCCAGCATCTGCTGGACATCACCGACGACATTCTGGAAATTTCCCGCATCGAGCTTGGCGTCGTCGAGCTGTTCGAGGAGGTGGTCGCGGTCGCCGACCTGCTGACCCGCTCCGCCCAAATGCTGGCGACGCGCGCGGAAGAGGCCAGGGTCGATCTGCGGCTGGACGCGGATGACGGCCTGCCGCGCCTGCTCTGCGACGCCCGGCGGGTGGTTCAAATCCTGGTCAATGTCGGCGTCAACGCCATCAAATTCACCCCAGCGGGCGGTTGTGTCCGCCTGGAGGCGCGCCGCGCGCCCGACAGCCACCCCTCTGGGCTGCTGTTCGCCATCCACGACACCGGGGCCGGGATTCCCCCGTCCGATCTCACCAAAGTCTGGGAACCCTTCGGTCAAGCGGGCAACGCCCACATCAGCGGCGCGGGCGGCGTCGGCCTTGGTCTGGCCATCACCAAGGCCCTGGTCGAAGCCCATGGCGGCAAAGCGGAGCTGGACAGCGCGCCGGGACGGGGAACCACCGTCACCTTGCGGTTCCCGGCGGACCGCTGCCTGGACAACGATTGACGGGATCAAAACTCTTCGACGCTAGGATAAGAGGCTAGAGCGGATTTAACTTTTAAATCAACGCTCTAGCTTGAATTTTTGGCGGAGGGGATGAGATTCGAACTCACGATACGGTTTAACCCGTATGACGGTTTAGCAAACCGTTGCCTTCAGCCACTCGGCCACCCCTCCGTCCAGCGCGGCATTTTGCGGTGCCGCTGGCGTGGGGATGCTTCTAACGATCCACTTCCCCCTTGTCAACGCCTAGAGCGTAAAAAACTTACAAGGCCGCATCAGAGAAAAAAGAGCGCTAAATCTGTATAAAATTTTAGGTACTTTTTAACGGTTTCGCCGTAGGATCACTCCATGAGCATCACACCATCCGGGTGACGTCCTCACCCGCCCCCCTGCGGAGGAAGCCATCATGTCCCTGTCACGCCGTTGCGCGGAAACGCTGATCGATCTGGTCGAAATCAAGCTGAGTTGCCTGGAGATCACCGACCGCGAGGACATGCGGGAAAAAGAGCTGTTGATGCGCTGCGTGCAGGAATTGGCGGCGGAATTGCGCGGTGAGAATGGCAGCATGACCGAATTCGCCACGCCCAAGCGCCGGGGCCGTCGCCCCAAGCATCTGCAATTGCATGAACTGCACGTGGCCTGACCCGCCAATCTCCATCCCAGGGCCATCCATCCCAGGGCCATCCACCGCAGGGGCTTTACGACGACGCCGTTTCGGTTTCGACAACCGGAGCGGCAGCGGGGGCCACGCACGGGAGTTTCAGCGTAAAGCGCGTGCCCTGACCCGGCCAGGATTGCACCGAAACGGCGCCCCCCAACGGGCCAGTCACCGTGTTGAACACGATGTGCAAGCCAAGCCCGGAACCGCCCTGCCCGCGCTTGGTGGTGAAAAACGGCTCAAACACCTTGGGCAGATGCTCCGGCGCGATTCCCGCCCCGTCATCCATGAAATCGATTCGCACGCGATCCGCCCCTTCGGGCTGCGCGGTGATTCGGATCACGCCCACCGCGCCGTCGCCATAGGCGTGAACAAGCGCGTTGATGACCAGATTGGTCAGAACCTGCCCAAACGCGCCCGGATAGCTGTCCAGCATCAACCCTTCGGCGCAATCGACGTACACCGTCAGCCGCGTCCGCTTCAGACGCGGGCGCAGGGAAAACAGCACCTCCGCGATGTAGCCCCCAAGCTCAAACACCCGTCGGTCGCCCGAAGACTGATCGACCGCCACCTGTTTGAAGCTCTGCACCAGCGACGCCGCGCGGTCGATGTTGGCCATCAACAGACGCGCGCTTTCCGCCAATTCGCTGAGAAACTCGACAAAATCGGATTTGCGCAATTGGCCGTCGGCGAAACGCGCGCGCAGCCGGTCAGCCTGTTCGCCAATGTGGCTGGCGGCGGTCAGGCCGATGCCGATGGGGGTGTTGATCTCATGCGCGACTCCGGCGACCAACTGCCCCAGCGACGCCATGGTTTCCGCCTGAATCAGGCTTTCCTGCGCCTCGCGCAGTTCGGCCAACGTCTGTTCGGCTTCCTCCCGCGCGCGAATCAGCTCGGATTCGGCGGCTTTGCGGTCGGTGATGTCGTAAAGCCAGGTCAACAGCGCGGATTCGCCGTCAAAATCGATCACGTTCCAGGATGACAGCGCCCAGACGATGGAACCATCCGGCTTGCGAAAGCGAATCTCCGCGTCGCGGAAGGCGCCCTCCCGGTCGTACCGCGCGATCAAGGCCAGCCGATCCGCCGGATCGGCGTAGAGGTCCGGCACCCAGGTCTTCATCAGGTCGGTGCGCGTGCGGCCCATCAGACGGACGGACTGGGCGTTGCAGAACAGCCAACGGCCATCGCGGGTCGTGACGTTCAACGCGATGGGCGCGGTTTCCATGATCTTGAGCAGACGCTCTTCGCTGGCGCGCAGGCGTTCTTCCTGACGCCGGGCCTCGGTGATGTCGGTCATGATTCCGGCGTAGCGGACCGGACGCCCTTCGGCGTCATGCATCGCCCGTCCCTTGGCCGAGATCCACAGCCAGCCGCCATTCTCATGGCGCATCCGGTATTCATAGACGTAGCTGGTGGTTTCCCCGGACAGATGCGAGGCGATATGGGCCAGCACCCGCTCCCGATCCTCCGGGTGCAGCCGAACCTCCCAGAAATCCGGCGGCATTTCCGGAATGTCCTGGTAGCCCAGCATGCGGGGGAAGGTGTCGGACCACCAGCAGGCGCCCGCGACCAAATCAGCGTCCCAGACCGCCGCCCCGGTGGCGTCCAGCGCCATTTCCAGCCGTTCGCCAACGTCGTGATGCACGGCGGCGGCCTGCCGCTCCACCACGTCGCTGTCGGGGCAGCGCCGCCCCACGCGCAGACCCACCAGCGCGCCCGCCAAACCGGCGACCAGCAAGACCAGAAGCGCGACAATCACCAGTTCGACCGACATGGCCCCTCCACAACACAGAGTGTGGCCGCAGTTTCTCTGAAATTCCAAGCGCGCCGTCGCCTCAAACGGACGAAATTGGCAAGAAAAAAGCCTCTCTCGCGAAGAGAGAGGCTTTCGTTCGTCTCAGCCGTCGATCATTGCTCGACCGATGGTTCAGCCTTTCAACTTGGCGGTCAGAATCTCATTGACCAGAGCCGGATTGGCCTTGCCTTGGGTCGCCTTCATCACCTGCCCGACGAAGAAGCCGAACAGCTTGTCCTTGCCGCTGCGGAACTCCGTCACCTTGTCGCCGTTGGCGGCGATGACGGCGTCGATGGCCGACTCAATCGCGCCGGTGTCGGTGACTTGGCGCAGCCCCTTCTTCTCGACGATGTCCGCGGCCTTTTCGCCAGTCTCGAACATCGCCTCGAACACTTCCTTGGCGATGCGGCCCGAGATGGTGTTGTCGGCGATCAAATCGATCAAGCCGCCGAGATTCTCGGCGCTGACCGGGCTATCCTCGATCTCCTTGCCCGCCTTGTTCAGATAGCCGAACAGCTCGCCCGTCACCCAGTTGGAGGCCAGCTTGGGATCGCGGCCCTTGGCGACCGTCTCGAAATAATTGGCCTTGGCGCGTTCCGACACCAGAACGCCCGCGTCATAAACCGACAGCTTGTAGTCGTCGATGAAGCGCGCCTTCTTGTCGTCGGGCAGTTCCGGCAGGGTCTGCTTGATCGCTTCGACCCAATCGGCGTCCAGTTCCAACGGCAACAGGTCGGGATCGGGGAAATAGCGGTAGTCGTGCGCCTCTTCCTTCGACCGCATGGAACGGGTGACGAATTTCGTCGTGTCCCACAGACGGGTTTCCTGCTTGATCGTGCCGCCCTCCTCGATCACCTCGATCTGGCGGCGCGCCTCATACTCGATGGCGGCCATGACGAAGCGGATGGAGTTGACGTTCTTGATCTCGCAGCGGGTGCCGAACGGATCGCCCGGCTTGCGCACCGAAACGTTGACGTCGCAGCGCATGGAGCCTTCCTCCATGTTGCCGTCGCAGGTCTCCAGATAGCGCAGGATGGAGCGCAGCTTGCGCAGGTAAGCACCCGCCTCTTCCGAGGTCCGCATGTCGGGTTCCGACACGATTTCCATCAGCGCCACGCCCGACCGATTGAGGTCGATGTAGGTCTTGGCCGGGTGCTGGTCGTGCAGCGACTTGCCCGCGTCCTGCTCCAGATGCAGGCGCGTGATGCCGACGGTTCGGCTGGAGCCGTCCGGCAAATCCAGCACGATTTCGCCCTTGCCGACGATGGGCTGGAGAAACTGGCTGATCTGATAGCCTTGCGGCAGATCGGCGTAGAAATAGTTTTTCCGGTCGAACACCGAATGCAGGTTGATCTGCGCCTTCAGCCCCAACCCGGTGCGGACGGCCTGTTCGACGCAGCGTTCGTTGATGACCGGCAGCATGCCGGGGAACGCGGCGTCAACGAAGCTGACTTGGCTGTTCGGGGCCGAACCAAAATCGGTGGCCGAACCGGAAAACAGCTTCGCGTTTGAAATCACTTGGGCATGAACCTCAAGCCCGATCACGATTTCCCATTCGCCCGTTTCGCCCTGGATGTACGACATCGTTCCGCTCTTCGACGTTCACGCGACAGACCCGCCGGACGGCCCGGCAGATCCTTGGAATCCCGCTTTCTTCTAACGCCCTTTGACCGGGCGCGCACGCTTTATCGCGCGGGCGGGGCGCGTCAACCGGCCAAAACGGCCTCGGGCGAGCGCCCGACCAGCTCGGCGTAGACCAGCGGATCCGTCGCCCCTTCGGTGCCGAACACCAACACGCGCGCGTCGGGGGCCAGGCCCAGCGCCTGCCGGGTGTCCTCATGCGCCGCCGCGCAGAGCAGACCGGCCAGTCCGGCGACCCCGGATTCGCCCGCCACGATGGGCCGTCCGCCCTGCCCGCCCTCGGCCAATTTGCGCATGGTGCGGATCGCCCCCTCGTCGGGGATGGTCAGGAAATCATCGGCCCCGCGCTCCAGAATCGCCCAAGCGAGCAAGGAGACCTCGCCGCAGGCCAGACCGGCCATCACGGTGTCGAGGTCGCCCGCCGATTTGGTCGGGCGACCGGCGACGGCGCTTTGATACAGGCAATCGGCCCTGTGCGGTTCGACCACCACCAGACGCGGGCGCTGACGCCCCCAGCTTTCCCACAAATGGCCGCAGACCACGGCGGGCAGCGCGCCGACGCCGCCTTGAATGAAGACGTGGGTTGGCCGTTCGCTGGAGGGAAGCTGGGTGATCGCCTCCTCCACCATCACGCTGTAGCCCTGCATGACGTCGCGCGGGATGTCCATATAGCCGCTGTAGGAGGTGTCGGAGACGATGAACCAGCCCCCCGCCGCCGCGTCCGCCGCCGCCCGGCGCACCGCGTCGTCATACAGGCCATCGACCACCACCACCGTCGCGCCATAGGATTCGATGGCGGCCCGGCGGCCCGGCGAGCAGGCGGCGGGCACATAGATCACGCAATTGCAGCCGAAGACCTGCGCGCCCCAGGCGACGGAGCGGCCATGATTGCCGTCGGTCGCCGTCGCCACGGTCAGCGTCCGCGTCACCTTGGCGTGGCGCCCGACCACCAAATCCAGCGCCGTCACCGGCACGCCGGGCACCCGCGCCGTCACTTCGCGCGCCAGCAGGCGCAGCACGGCGTAAGCGCCGCCCAGCGCCTTGAAACTGCCCAGGGCGAAACGGGAGCTTTCGTCCTTGTACCAGATGCGGTCGATCCCGGCCTCGCGCGCCAGACCGGGCATCGAGCGCAGAGGCGTCGGCGCGTAGCCGGGCCACGCGCCGATTTCGGCCATCGCCTCCTCAAAGGCGGCGCGGCTGACGATGGCGCGCTCCGACGGGCCGTAAACGCGGTCCTGGTCGGCGCGCGGGTTGGAGAACAGACGCGGGATGCAGGACGAGTCGGCTTCGGGCATCGGTGTGTTCTCCTGGTCAAAGGGACGCAGACCGACCATCACGAGACCAGAAGCCACCCCATGCCGTCAAGCCGGGTCGCTGCGGATAGCCCCATCTTTCCTGCGGATAAATCGTCGCGCGCAGGCGCCGTCAGCGGCGTGAAAAGCCGCTCAGCGTTTCCACTCGCGGCTCGACTTGATGAAGTCGGTCAGGGTCACGCCGATCTTGTCGTCGATGATCGCCACCTCGCCACGGGCGACCAGCACGCCTTCGACGTAAATGTCGGTCGGATCCTTCAACTCGCGGTCCAGCTCCACGACCGCGCCGCGACCAAGCTTCAACAGATCGCGGACGCGCAGCATGGCCGTGCCGATGACCACCTTGATCTCCACCGGCGCGTCGCCGATGGCGAAGGTCGAGGGGTCCCCCTCGCTGGGATCCGGCGCGCCGAGCAGATCGTCAATGTTGGCCATGGGTGCTCCTTCGCCGCGCAAAATCGGGCGCGCGGCTGGCGTGAACGCCGGATGAAACGACAGGTTTGAATCTACACCCGTTGCCTGCGGCGGAGCAACGCGTTCCCCAGCCCGGCGCGCCGATGATCTTGCGGCGCTCGAACGCTTCGCCCACACTGTCGGCCCCGGCATGACGGACGGACGGCCCCACCCGCCTGGCGCCAGCGCCACTCTCTTTCTGTTTTGTTTTCGGAACGATTGCGACGCCGCAAACGAAAATCAGGTTCACGCCAATGACCAGCACCCCCAACAGCCCGCTTGTCACCCCCGCATGGCTGGGCGAGCGGCTTGACCACCCCAACCTCGTCATTCTGGACGTGCGAACCCCGCCCAGCGGCGGCTTCGTTCCGGGAGCGGTTCATTCTGATTACGCAACAAGTGGCTGGCGCGCCGCCATCGGCGCCGCCCCCGGCCTGCTGCCGGAACCGGCGGTTCTGGAACGGCTGATCGGCGGCTTGGGCGTCGGGACCGACGATCACGTCGTGCTGGTCGCCGCCGGGGCCACCGCCGCCGACATGGGCAACGCCACACGGGTCTATTGGACCTTCAAGAGTGTGGGGCATGACGCCGTGTCGGTGCTCGACGGCGGATTCGCCGCCTGGGTCGCCGACGGTCGTCCGCTAAAGCCCGCCGCCGCTGTCCGCGCGCCCGTCGCCTTCACAGCCTCGCCCCGCGCCGACCTGCGCGCCACGCTGGCCGAGGTGGAGGCCGCCGTCGCCGCCGGGACCACGCCGCTGCACGACGCCCGGTCCGCCGAACACTTCGCCGGACAGGGCAAAAGCCCGCAGGCCCGCGCCGCCGGAACCCTGCCCGGCGCGCTCCACATCGACAACGGCGCGTTTTATTCCGGCGCGGCCAAGCGCTTCGTCAGCGCCGACGCGGTGAAGGCGCTGGCCGACAAGGCCGGGTTGCCTCTCGATCCCGCGCCGATCACCTTCTGCAACACCGGCCATCTGGCCAGCGTGTCCTGGTTCGCGTTGAGCGAGATCGCTGGCCTGCCGGGGGTCCGGCTCTATGACGGCTCCATGTCCGAATGGACCGCCGACCCGGCCCGCCCGCTCAAGAACGCGCTCTAAGCTTTACCCGGCGCGGCGGCGGCGCAGACGGAACAGGTCCGACGGACGGACCAGCCCCAGCGCCGCCGCCGCCGCGCCATAGACCAGCAGCCCCGCCAGACACAGCAGAACCAGCCCGGCCACCCGCTCGAACAGCCCGTTCGCGGTCAGCCAGGGCGACAGCCGTTCTTGCGCCAGCCACAGCGCGCCGCCCATCGCCCCGGCGGCCAGCGCCATGCGCGGAAGGTTGCGCCGCAGCCGGGCGTCGGCGCGGAACAACCCGCGCCGGGTCAGCAGCCACGCCAGCAGCCCGGCGTTGACCCAGGCCGACACCGACGTCGCCACCGCCAAGCCGACTTGGGCCAGCGGCCCCATCAACGCCAGCTTCAGCGCGACGTTCACCGCCACCGCCGCCAGCGCCACCCGCACCGGGGTCGCCGTGTCCTGCCGGGCGTAGAAACCATTGACCAGACTGCGGATCACCACGAAGGCGGGCAGCCCCAGCGCGTAAGCCTGCAAGGTCGCCGCCGAGGCCGCCGCGTCGCTTGGTCCGAAGGCCCCGCGCTGGAACAGCACGGCGACGATGGACAGCCCGGCGACCAGAAAGGCGACGGCGGCGGGCAAGGTCAGCACCAGCGAGAATTCGACCGCGCGGTTCTGGCTGTCCACCGCCCCGGCCTCGTCACCGCCCTTGATCCGCCGAGACATTTCCGGCAGCAGAACGGTTCCCACGGCGATGCCGATCACTCCCAACGGCAACTGATTCAGCCGGTCGGCGTAATAGAGGTAGGACACCGCCCCGGTCGGCAGGGCCGAGGCGATCAGCGTGTCGGCGAACAGGCTGATTTGCGTCAGCCCGGCCCCCAGCGCCGCCGGTCCCAGCACGGCGAGAAAGCGCTTCACGTCGGCGGTCAGGCGCGGGCGGACCAGCCGCAGCCCCATGCCGATTTTGTTCGCGTCCCAGGCCAGATAGACAAATTGGACCACCCCGGACAGCAGAACGCCCCAAGACAGCGCGTGCCCGGCGGTCGGCATCAGCGGCGTCGCCAGCACCAGCGCGGCGATCAGGCACAGATTCAGCAGGATCGGCGCCGCCGCCGCCGCGCCAAAGCGGCTCATGCTGTTCAGCACACCGCCATAAAGCGAGACCAGGGCGATGAACAGCAGATAGGGGAAGGTGACGCTGGTGAACAGCACGGCCAGCCGGAACTTCTCCGGCTCGTCGGAAAAGCCCGGCGCGAAGACCGTCATGAATTGCGGCATGATCGCCAGAACGCCGAGCACGAAGACCAGTTGCACCGCCAGCAGCAGCGCCATCACCTCTTCGGCGAAGCGTTTGGCGGCGGCCTGCCCGTCCTGCACCAACTTGCCCGAAAAGAGCGGCACGAATGCGGAGTTGAAGGCCCCCTCGGCGAACAGCGCGCGGAAATGGTTGGGCAGCCGGAAGGCGACGAAAAAGGCGTCGGCCACCGGCCCCGCCCCCAACAGCGCGGCGGTCAGCACGTCGCGGACAAAGCCCAAAACCCGGCTGGCCAGCGTCAGACCGCCGACGGACAGAATGTGACGAAACACGATGCGGTGTGACCCTTCGCAAAAATCCCGCGAAAAAACCTTTGCCCGACATCCTAGCGACGCGAACGCAATCGTCATAGGATCGCGGCCCTGTCCCGTCCAGCGCCACGGAAACGAAGCGATGCCGAATCCTCTGCCCTTGACCTATTTGGAAGCTGGCGAAGCCAACGGCGGCACGCCGCTGTTGGTGCTGCACGGCCTGTTCGGCTCGGCCCGCAACTGGCAGACGCTGGCCCGCCGCTTCGCCGAAACCCGCCGGGTCTACGCGCTGGATCTGCGCAACCATGGCGGCGCGCCCTGGGCCGACGGCATGAGCTACCCGCAGATGGCCGACGACGTTCTGCGCTTCCTCGACGACCGGGGATTCGCGCGGGCGAACGTGGTCGGCCATTCGATGGGCGGCAAAACGGCGATGACGCTGGCCCTGCGCCACCCCGACCGGGTCGCCCGGCTGGTGGTGGTGGACATCGCCCCGGTCGCCTACACCCACACCCACGCCCCCTACGTCGCCGCCATGAAGGCCGCCGATCTGACCGCCTGCACGCGGCGCCAGGAGGTGGAGGCGCAGTTGGTCGCCGCCGTGCCGGAAGCGCCCTTGCGCTCCTTCCTGATGCAGAATCTGGTTCTGGAGAACGGCGTCTTTTCGTGGCGGGTCAATCTCGACGCCATCGGCGCGGCCATGGCTGATTTGATCGGTTTTCCCGATCTGGGCGACGCCCGGTACGACGGCCCGGCCCTGTTCATCGGCGGCACGGCCTCCGACTACATCCGCCCGGAGAATCACGCGGCGATCCGCCAGCGCTTCCCCAAGGCGGAGATCACCATGATGGAGGGGGCCGGGCATTGGCTGCACGCCGAACGGCCCGACGAATTCGCCGCGATGATCGAAAACGTCGCGTAAAGAGTGGTTCCAACCACCAATCATCGCCGAACCAGACCTTGCATCGTCATGACGCCGGGGCTATCAAGCCTCCGCGCCCCAAAACGCGGCCTGCGGGATCAAACGCGGCCGCCTTCTGCGAAGGATCGACCGACCATGAGCGCCATCACCGAGATTCACGCCCGCGAGATTTTGGACAGCCGGGGCAACCCGACCGTCGAAGTCGATGTGTCCCTGGAAAGCGGCGCCTTTGGCCGCGCTGCGGTTCCCTCGGGCGCGTCCACCGGCGCCCATGAGGCGGTCGAGCTGCGCGACGGCGACAAGAGCCGTTACGGCGGCAAGGGCGTTCTGAAGGCCGTCGAGGCGGTCAACGGCGATCTGTACGACGCGCTCGCCGGTCTGGAGGCCTCCGACCAGCGCGCCATCGACCTCGCCATGCTGGAGGTTGACGGCACCGCCAACAAGAGCCGCCTGGGCGCCAACGCCATTCTGGGCGTGTCGCTGGCCGTCGCCAAGGCGTCGGCGGAAGAGGCCGGTCTGCCGCTGTACCGTTACGTCGGCGGCGCCTTCGCCTCGCTGCTGCCGGTGCCGATGATGAACATCATCAACGGCGGCGCCCACGCCGACAACCCCATCGACATCCAAGAGTTCATGATTATGCCGGTGGGCGCGGAGAGCTGCGCCGACGCCATCCGCATGGGCGCCGAGATCTTCCAGTCGCTGAAGAAGAAGCTGAAGGACGCCGGCCACAACACCAACGTCGGCGACGAGGGCGGCTTCGCCCCGAATCTCGGCTCGACCGACGACGCGCTGGGCTTCGTCATGAAGGCCATCGAGGCCGCCGGTTACAAGCCGGGCGACGACGTCATGCTGGCGCTCGACGCCGCGTCGACCGAGTTCTTCAAGAACGGCAAGTATGAGCTGGCCGGTGAAGGCAAGTCGCTGACTCCCGATCAGATGGTGTCCTACTGGACCGATCTGGTGGGCCGCTACCCGATCATCTCCATCGAAGACGGCATGTCGGAAGATGATTGGGACGGCTGGAAGGCGCTGACCGAGGCCATCGGCAAGAAGATCCAGTTGGTCGGCGACGATCTGTTCGTGACCAACCCGCTGCGTCTGGCCGACGGCATCAAGAAGGGCACCGCCAACTCCATCCTGGTGAAGGTCAACCAGATCGGCACCCTGTCGGAAACGCTGGAAGCCGTCGACATGGCGCACAAGGCCGGTTACACCGCCGTCCTGTCGCACCGTTCGGGCGAGACCGAAGACAGCACCATCGCCGATCTGGCGGTCGCCACCAACTGCGGCCAGATCAAGACCGGCTCGCTCAGCCGTTCGGATCGTCTGGCCAAATACAACCAGCTCATCCGCATCGAAGAGCAGTTGGGCGTCGCCGCCCGCTTCGCCGGTCGCAGCATCCTGAAGGCGTAATCACCCTACGCCTGCCGGTCATGAAAAAGCCCCGCTCCGGCATCCCGGAGCGGGGCTTTTTCTTTGGCCGATGGGCGCGTCCGATCAAGCCGCGCGAATGCCCTGGAAGAAGGACACCACCTCGTGACGCAGGCGTTCGGCGTGATGGGACAATTCACCCGCCGCGCCAAGAACCTGGGTCGCCGCCGCGCCGGTTTGCCCCGCCGCCGCGCTGACGCCGCCAACCGTGTCGCTGACATTGCCCATGCCCATGGCGGCCGCCTGGACGTTCCGGGAAATCTCGTTGGTCGCCGCCGTCTGCTGATCGACCGACTCGGTCATGTCGCGGGCGATTCCGTGCAGTTCGGTGATGATTCCGGTGATCTCCTGAATCGCGCGCACCGCGTTTCCCGTCACCTTCTGCATTTCATCGATCTGGCTTGAGATGTCCTCGGTCGCCCGCGCCGTTTGGGTGGCCAACCCCTTCACCTCGCTGGCGACGACGGCGAAACCCTTGCCCGCCTCGCCCGCGCGCGCCGCCTCGATGGTGGCGTTCAGCGCCAGCAGGTTGGTTTGGCTGGCGATCTCGCCAATCAACTGAACCACCTCGCCAATGCGGGTCGCCGCCTCGGTCAGGCTGCGCACCGTCTCGTTGGTGCGACCGGCTTCGGCGACCGCCCGGTCGGCGATGGCGCTGGATTCGACCGCCCGGCGTCCGATTTCCTGAATGGACGACGACAATTGTTCGGTCGCCGCCGCCACCGCCTGAACGTTGTTGGTGGCGCCGGTGACGATCCCCGTCGCGCTGGCCGCCTGCCCCGACGTGCTTTGGGCCGTGATCGTCATGTCGCGGGCCGTGGCGTCCAACTGCGACGCCGCCGAGGCGACCGTGTGGAGCGTTTCGGTGGCGCTGCGGTCAAACCGGGCGATCAACTCCTCAATCCGGGCGGCGCGCTCGATTTGCTGGCGCTGTTCCGCGTCACGGGCGGCCTCCAACCGTTGGCGCTCCACCCCATTGTCGCGGAAAACCTGTAGGGCGCGGGCCATGCCGCTGATTTCGTCACGTCGGTCGGCGTAAGGAATTGGCGTGTGCAAATCCCCTTGAGCCAACTCCCCCATCACCGCCGTCATGCGGGTGATTGGCCGCGACACCCCGACAACAAGACTGCGAGTGACGGCGCCCAGCACCAAAAGCCCAACGACGATGGCCGCCAACGACGCCTCGCTTATGAGCGTTCCAAGCGCCAAATCTTCCGAAGCCCGCACATTGACGCGTTGGTCAAGCTGCTTGGAGACTTCCAGAATGGCCTTGCGCAGCGGTGGCGACAGGTCAAGCCAAAGGTCATAATGCCCGCCAAGCGGGGCCGATCCCTTCAGCGCTTGGCTGAGCTTGCTGGTGAAGGCAGGGAACTCCGCCATCGCCTGGGCGGCGGCCTTGGTCGCCGCGCCGCGCTCCGCCTCGGGAATCAGCGCCAGCAGGTCGCTCCAGTTGCGTTGCACGCCGTCGAGCGCCTGAGCGACCCGATCCGCTGATCCAGGCGATGAGTAGATCGTCGCCATCACGCCAAGAACCCGCGAATTCACCGTGTCCATGTCGTTGTAGAGCGCCGTCATCGACGCGCGAACCTTCAGGTCGCGACCGCTCAAATCGTTGAGAAAACCAACGCTGTGTTGGTTCCAAAAGACCGACAGCGCCGTCACCCCGATGAAGAGGAGCGCGACGACCGCCATCAGGGCCGGAACCCGAAAACCAATCTGTCCGATTTTGTCCCGCAACCGTCCCGTCACCACAGTCATGTCACTCCCCCCGTCCTAAAGCGCTGGCTGCAAGGCGCGCGTCACTGCTCGCTCGGCAGCCCGGCCTTGCTCCACTCGCTCCAACCGCCGCGCAGCCATTTGACGTTCTTGTAACCGGCTTCCGCCGCCGCCTTGGCCGCGTCAACCGCCGACCAGCCATCCGTGCCATGACCGTAAATGAGGATCACGGCGTCCTTGTTGGCGCCGAAGGCGGACGGGTCGACCGCCTTGGTTTGCTCGTTGATGGCCGAGCGGATGGACTTCGCGCCGGGCAAATGGCCTTCGACGTAGGCCGCCTTTTTGCGCACATCCAGCGCGACGCCGCCCTTCTCAATCAGGGTTTTGGCGTCAGCCGCCGTCACCGTCGCGACCCCCGGCAACGTCGGGGGCGTTTCCCCAGTCTGCGCGAAGGCGCTGGAAGCCATGAGAAAAACTGCCGCTACCGCAAGGGAAATCAAAGACTTCATGAGAGCGCCACCCTTTCAAGAATCAGAACGATCAAGTTATTGTGTCGAGAATATAATATTTGATCCATATCATTTCAACTGAAGAAAGCCTGTTCTTTTTGTGAAATTTTATGAGCAGTCAAAAGTTACAAAACTTCGACAAAGCGAAGAAAAAACAGCGATTTCGTCGCTTATTAATGATATCTAATTTTATATCTCAAAGGGATTATGAACCCTCGCTCAAACCCATAATTTTAATGTTGATAATCAGCAAGGCGTGAGAATCCGTGCCGAAGCGATCGCCCGCTCTGATGTCTGTTTGACACAAGACCCAAGCCCGGAGACCGAACGCGGACGCGCTATTCCGCCGCCAGCGTCGCGATCATCTTGCGCACGGCCTGCATCTGGAAACCGCCCTTGCGGGCGAAATCATAGCCGGTGTAGCCGAACCAATCCCAGCAGGCCTTTGGGTTGGACGTCGGCTTGGCCTTGGCGTCGATCTGCGGGTAAAGCACGACGATGTTGTTCACGTCAGCCCAGCGGTTGTAACCAGCGTGGACGGCGTAATGGTCGCCAATCAGGTTCGACGCCATCCGGCAGCCGTGAAAGGCGACGTGCAGGCGGCAGGTCTGACCGCCGCTGGAGCAGGAGTCCGGCACATAGATGTAGCCGCTGGTCGCCATGCCGGTGCGGCTGGGGTCGCCCATGTAGGGGGTCTGATCGAACAACACGGGATGCTTGGACGCCGTCGGCGCGTTCGGCTTGCGGTTGTCGGGGTAGAGGTGGGACAGGATGTCGCCCGCTTGATCGTACTGGCAGTTGTTGATGAAGTCCGCCGGTTGCTCCCCCTTGGGGATGAAGTCGCAGGGCGCGCCGTAGCCGTCGGTGATCTGCGCGTGCGCGGCCTCGGGCAGCTTGACGTATTTGACGTTGGCGTCCGGCACGCCCAACGCCTTGTAAAGCTGCGCCGCCGCGTCGGCGACCGGGCGCTTCACGGTCACGTCGTTCCCGCCGTTGAACAGATAGACCCGCGCGACCGCCAGATTGGTCAGCGGGTCGATGTCCTTGGCCTTTTCCCGCGTCCGGGCGTTGGCAGCCAGCGCGGCGACGTCCGGCGCGCCGATCAACACGTCCATGCAGCGCTTCAGCGCCACCATCGCCATCGCCTGCCCGCTCGACACCTCGGCGCAGGCGTAGGGACCACCGGCGACGACGCCAACCCCCTTCACCAGACCGGAGAAGGCGATCTGGAATTGCCCGGCCATGTAGGCGCCCGAGGAAATGCCGGACACCGTCGTTTGCGCCGGATCAATCTTCAAGCCCAGCTTCGCCAGCGACAATTCGGCGCAGATCGCCGGGCCAGCCGCCAAGGACAGAAGAGCGGCGCTCAGAAACAGGCTGCGAAAGCGCATGCGCGTCACCTTATGTCGAAGAAGAGCCTTGACCATCGCCTCGGCGGCGGCGCTCCGCGATCCAATTCCGCCGAGAAAATCTAAGTCCTGTGTAACCTCCCTCGCTTCAGCAACCAAGAGGGTTTTCCCGCCAAGCTTTCTCCACCTGGGGACATGCCGAGCGGGCCAACCCGCGCGCGCCGATCCTCCGCCCATGAAAAAGGGCCGCCCCGGATGCTTCCCCGAGGTCGACCCCATTCCTTCACCCAACTTGGTCAATCAGGCGCGGAGGTAGCCCAGAATGTTTTCCGGCGAGGATTCGCCGTAGGGATCGCCGTTTTCACCGGCGTCGTTGATGCCCGGCTCCTCGAACCATTTCTCGATCACGCCGTCCTTGACGACCATGGCGTAACGCCAGGAGCGATAGCCGAAGCCGACATGATCCTTGTCGATCAGCATGCCCATGCGGCGGGTGAAATGGCCCGACCCGTCGGGGATCAGCTTGACCTTGCTCAGGTTCAGGCTCTTGCCCCATTGGAACATCACGAAGGCGTCGTTGACGCTCAGGCAATAGACGTCGTCAACGCCCAGCGCCTTGAACTCGTCGTGCAGCCGCTCGAAGGCGGGGCACTGCTCGTTCGAGCAGGTCGGGGTGAAGGCGCCGGGCAGCGAGAACACCACCACGCGCTTGCCCGCGAACAGGTCGTCGCTCGTCACATCCTGCCAACGGAACGGGTTCGGACCGCCGACGCTTTCATCACGCACGCGGGTCTTGAACACAACCGAGGGGACTTTGCGCCCTTCCATAGACCGTCTCCGAAATTCAAAATTGGACCGGAACGACCGCCCCACAAAGGGGGACGGTCGCGGGGAAAGCGTGCTGCGTGCGAATCATAGCGCGTTCGTCGCAAGGTTCAACCCCAGCCCAGCGAGCCGCGTCGAATCGGCTCAGCTCAGCTCTTGCCGGGCTTGAGGTTGGGTTTGGCCGGAACCTCCAACGGAGTCGGCATCGGAATGGCCTCCGTCTCGGCTTTGCGACGGCGCGACGTCGCGCGGTCGCCCGCCAACTTGTCCATTTTGACCTGCCTTTGGGCTTCCGTGCTCAGCCCGGTGGGGCGCGGCGGCACCAAACCGAGGGTTGGGTAGTCGCTGCGATCCTCTTTCATCGCGCGGATGGGCGACGGATTGTCGCTGACCGACCCGGAATTGCCGACCACAGCCCCCAGAAGACCATCGTCAAAACTCCCGACGGCGCAGGCGGAAAGACCAAAAATCATAGGCGTTGCAACGCACAACAGACCAAGTCCCCGCAAGACCGCCCCCGCCCTCTGTCCACCCTTGACCATCGGTCGCCCCTTGTCGCTTGCCGCATCGTCGCTCTTGTGCGGCGCTGCGTGAAATGAAATGTTCACATCTACGGTGTATGAGGAACCCCGGATTTATACCGCACCGCGTCACAAAAGGACTTGCCGTCAGACGCCTTCCACGGCGACCATAGGCCGCCTGCCTGTGTATAGCTGCCCGCAAGCCCCTCCTGAAGCGCAAAACTCGCTTAAGACAAGAAGGACCGCAACTCATGGCCGAGAACCAGGCCCCCGACGTCAAGCTTCCCGATCCGGTCGAAATGTCGCGCGCGATGACCCGCATCGCCGAACAGAGCCAGCGGCTTGTCTCCGAGTTTCTGTCGCGTCAGGCCGCCGACGGCATGGGCGCGAAAAGCCCCGACCCGATGGGCGTCGGCCACGCCTTCCTTGAGATGACCACCCGCATGATGGCCGACCCGGCCAAGCTCATGCAGGCGCAGATGACCTTGTGGCAGGATTACCTGACCCTGTGGCAGCACACGACCCAGCGGATGTTCGGCCAGGATTCCCAGCCGGTGATCGCGCCCAACAAGGATGATCGCCGCTTCAAGGATTCGGCCTGGGACGAGAACACCCTGTTCGACTTCATCAAGCAGTCCTACCTGCTGAGCGCCCGGTGGATGCAATCCACGGTCAATCAGGTCGATGGCCTGGACGACCACACCGCCAAGAAGGTGGATTTCTACACCCGCCAATTCGTCGACGCGATGGCGCCGTCGAACTTCGTCATGACCAACCCCGAGGTTCTGCGCAAGACCATCGAGAGCGGCGGCGAAAATCTGGTCAAGGGTCTGGAGCATCTGCTGACGGATCTGGAGCGCGGCAAGGGCGAGCTGCGCATCTCGATGACCGATTACGACGCTTTCCAGTTGGGCAAGAACATCGCGGTGACGCCCGGCAAGGTGGTCTTCGAGACCCCGCTGATGCAGTTGCTGCAATACACCCCGACCACCCCGGACGTGAACAAGCGTCCGCTGATGATCGTGCCGCCCTGGATCAACAAATACTACATCCTGGATCTGCGCGAGAAGAACAGCTTCATCAAGTGGGCGGTCGATCAGGGCCACACGGTGTTCGTCCTGTCCTGGGTCAACCCGGACGAGACGCTGGCCGCCAAGGGCTTTGAAGATTACATGTTCGAAGGTCCGCTGGCCGCGTTGGACGCCATCGAAAAGGCGACCGGCGAGAAGGAGGTGAACGCCATCGGCTATTGCCTGGGCGGCACGCTGCTGGCCTCGACCCTGGCCTATATGGCGGTCAAGAAGGATGCCCGCATCAAGTCGGCGACCTTCTTCACCACCATGCTGGACTTCACCGAGGCGGGCGAACTGTCGATCTTCATCGACGAGGAGCAACTGACCTTCATCGAAGGGCAGATGGCCGAACAGGGCTTCCTCGACGGCGCGAAGATGGCGACGACCTTCAACATGCTGCGCGCCAACGATCTGATCTGGTCGTTCGTGGTGAACAACTATCTGCTGGGCAAGGATCCGTTCCCGTTCGATCTGCTCTATTGGAACGGCGACAGCACCCGCATGCCCGCCGCGATGCACAGCTTCTATCTGCGCAGCATGTACCAGAAGAATCTGCTGGTGCAGCCGGGCGCCGTAACGCTGGGCGGCGTGCCGATCGACCTGACCAAGGTGAAGACCCCCACCCTGTTCCTGTCGGCCCGCGAGGATCACATCGCCCCGTGGAAGAGCACCTACATGGGCGCTCAGCAGTTCAGCGGCCCGGTCAAGTTCGTGCTGGGCGCCTCGGGCCACATCGCTGGCGTGGTGAACCCGCCCGCCGCGAACAAATACTGCTACTGGACCAGCGACAAGCTGCCGAAGACGAGCGACGCGTGGCTGGAAGGCGCGACGCAGACCGAAGGCTCCTGGTGGCCGGAATGGAACAAGTGGGTGTCTGAGTTCGCCGACGGCAAGGTTCCGGCCCGCCAGCCCGGCGACCACGCCCTGAAGGTTCTGGACGACGCCCCCGGCTCCTACGCCAAGGTGAAGAACAGCTAACCTTGGCTTGCCTCGGTTGATGACGAAAGGCGCGCCCTTGTGGCGCGCCTTTTCTTTTTGCCGCAGGCGAAGACCCGGCCATGGCCCGCCCGCGACGGTTTCACCCGTTGACAGTTCGTCCACCCCCGTGTGGGATTCACCGAAGCGTCATTTCCTCCTCATTCACACGTCATCACCAAGGACCAGCGCATGGCCGACAAGACCCAAAAGATCGCGAAAATCCGCCTCAGCAAGCTGGACCATGAGGAATACCGGGTCGATTCGGCGGAGGAGTACGACCGCCGCCTGAGCAAGCTGCAAAAAGAACTGCTGCGAATCCAGCAAACCTATTGGCACGAAAAGCGCCGCGCCATCATCCTGTTTGAAGGCTGGGACGCCAGCGGCAAGGGCGGGGCGATCCGCCGCATGACCGAGCCGCTCGACCCGCGCGGATTCCATGTCTGGCCGATCTCCGCCCCGACGGCGGAGGAGCAGAGCAAACATTACCTCTACCGCTTCTGGACCAAACTGCCCGCTGGCGGCACCTTCGCCGTCTTCGACCGTTCCTGGTATGGCCGCGTCCTGGTCGAGCGGGTGGAAAAATTCACCAGCAAGGACAATTGGAAGCGCGCCTACGATGAAATCGTCGAGTTCGAGCGGCTGTTGACCGATGACGGCGTGCGCATCGTCAAGATCTTCATGCACATCACCCCGGACGAGCAGTTGGAGCGCTTCCGCGAGCGGTTGAACAACCCCTACAAGCGCTGGAAACTGACCGAAGAGGATCTGCGCAACCGCGCCCGCTGGAACGATTACGTCAAGGCGACGGAAGAGATGTTCGACAAGACGTCGACCCCGACCACGCCCTGGCACGCCATCCCATCCGACTCGAAATGGTCCGCCCGCTTGAACGTGCTGGAAACCGTGACCAAGGCGTTGAAGGCTGGCGTCAACATCAGCCCGCCGCCGATCAACAGCAATGTGGCCAAGATGGCCGCCGAAATTCTGGGCGTCATCCCGGAACCCGCTGGCGAGTGACGGTTGATCCCGCTGACGGGCGTTCCGTCAGCGGGTCTTCGCGATGGGTCAGGGCTTCCGACCGGGCAGCGGCGGCGTGGGCTTCGCCGGAGTGGACGCCGCCGGAGCGGCAGGCGCGGGCGTCGGAGCCGGAGCCGGAGCCGAAGCCGGAGCCGGAGCCGGAGCCGGAGTTTGGGCCGGGGCGGTCGGGGCCGTAACCGGATTGGCGGCGCCATCTGTCGGCGTCGCGTTGGCCGTCGGGGCGGCGGCGGGACCGTTCGTCGCGGGACCGCTCGTCGCCGGGGCGGGCGCGGTTCCGGCCTTGCGCAGCACCTGAGTCAGGTTGTCGCGCACCTTGTCGGCCAGCCCGGCGTCGCGTTCCGCCGATTCGTGGAACAGCACGGTGAACAGCCGGCCCTGCGACAGCATGAAGGTCAGGCCGACATGCAGCGTCTGCTGCTTCAGCGCGCAATCGACGGCGCCGGTGCGCAGGGTGATCGACCCGGCCTGTTCGCTGTTGTTCAGGGTGATCGTGCCGGTGCCTTCGCAGCGCGCCTTCATCGATTCGGCGAAGCTGTTCGACAGATCGTCCAGCTTGGCGCCCTCCCCGGCCACCCGCTCGCGGATGCCGCCGACCAGCGGGCCGAACCGCCACGCCACATCCGCCGGGCGCTGGTCCGCCGGGATCTTGTCCAGCGGCACCAGTTCGGCGTCGCGCACGCCAGCGGCGGCGAGCAGGCTGGCCAACCCCTCCGGCAGGCGGGCGGCGGGCGGCGTTCCCGCCGGAGGCTTGCCGGTGGAGGTCTTGATCGGCGGCACGTTGCCGCCCTTGTCCACGCAGTTCTTCAGATCGTTCAGCACCTTCTTGGTGCCTTTGAGCAGGAAGGTGATGCGGTCGGACGAGGACGTGACCACCAGCTCCTTGCCGGTCATCAGGGCGTTGACGAATTCCTCGTCCTTGCCGCTGGGAATCACCAGCATGTCGGTTTGCGAGGCGACGGCGACCCGCTCGCGCTTGATCTTGCCGTCGATCTCGACCTTGACCGGCCAGCGGTCGCCCTGCGGCAACTCAGCGCCGGGAATGCCGATGCCGAGATTGGTTTCGCCCTTTTGGCTGCGCGCGATCATCAGCACATGGCCGGAGGTGAAATTTCCCTCCACCACGCAATAGGCGAATTTGCCGTCCTTGTCCTTGGCCGCGCCGCCTTCCCAGCCATCGACCAACTCCGCCGGGCCGGTTTTTTCCGGCGCGGCGTCCTTGGCGTCCGGCACCCCAGCCGGAGCGGCGGGCGTCACGATTTCCGTTCCCGAGGACGGCACGCCATAATAGACGGACGGCGGCAGCTCTGGATCGACCGGCACCAGTTCGGCCACCTGCGCGCCGCCCCACGGCGCCTCCCCCCACTGCGCGGCCAACGCCATGGACGACGCCGTCCCCAACAGAAACAAGGCGGACAACGGGGCGGCGAAGCGGGCGGTCATCGGGCGGAATCCATGGGCAGGTTGTGGCCGCGAAGCTAACGGCGAGCGTCTTTATCCGCAAGAGCAACCGCCGCGCCGGGACCGAAAGTCAAAGCCCAAAAAACGCATCGTGCAACACCGTTGCCGAAAGATCACCAACCGGCCCATCCCGCACCACCCGACCCAGCCGCAACAGCAGCGCGCGCGGCGCGATGGACAGGGCGCGGGCGGCGCTCTGTTCGGCCACCAGCACGGCGGTTCCCGCATCCGCCACCGCCTGGATCGCCGCGAACAGGTCGCCCGCCAGCTTGGGCGACAGGCCAAGCGACGGCTCGTCCAACAACAGAAGACGCGGACGGCCCATCAGGGCGCGGCCAAAGCTGAGCATCTGTTGCTGCCCGCCCGACAACCGCCACGCCGCCTCGCCGCTTTTGCGCGCCAGATCGGGGAACAGGGCGAAAACACGGGCGACGTCCTGGGCGCGAGCGCGGCGGTCGGACAGCCCGGCGACCTCCAGATTGTCGCGCACGCTCATGCCGGCGAACACCCGCCGCCCTTCCGGCACATAGCCCAAACCACGCCCAACCCGCCGTTCGGTCGGCAGGGCGGCGACGTCCTCCCCGGCAAAACGCACCATGCCGCTGGCCGGAACCAAGCCGAGGATCGCTTTCAGCAGGCTCGATTTGCCCGCTCCGTTGGCCCCCAGCACGGCCATGGTCTCCCCCGCCGCCAGGGTGAACGACACGCCGTCCAACGCCAGCGCCCCACCATAGCCGACGCTCAGCCCCTCCACCGACAGCAGCGCGGTCATGCCCCATCCTCGTCGTCGGAATCGTCCCGAACGGCTGGCCCGCCGAGATAGGCGGCGATCACGGCGGCGTCACGCCGCGCGCCGTCGGGCGGCCCGGCGTAGAGCGTTCGTCCACGGTCCAGGCACAACACCCAGCCGACCAGGGGCAGCAGGAAATCCATGTCATGCTCGACCACCAGCAGCGCCATCCCCTCCCCCGCCAAGCGGCGCAGATGAGCGGCCAGATCGGCCTTTTCCGCGTCGGTCAGGCCCGCCGCCGGTTCATCCAGCAGCAAAACCGACGGACGCCGCGCCAGCGCGCGGGCCAGCTCCACCCGCCGCCGCAAGGCCGCTGGCAAGCCAAGGCAGGGGCGCGACGCCAAATCGCCCGCGCCCAGACGGTCCAGCGCCCAACGGGCGTGCGCCTCCGCCGCCGCCACGCTGCGGTCGAAGGGCAGCCGGGCGGCGGCCACCGCCTCCAGCACGCTGGCGTGGTTCGGCAGGGTCGCCGCCTGGAAGCTGCGGGCCAGTCCGGCGCGCGCGATCTGGTCGGGCGGCGCGCCGGTTCGGTCGCGCCCGCCGATCCACACCATCCCGTCGTCCGGGCGCTCCAGCCCCGACAGGACGTTGATGAGCGTCGTCTTGCCCGACCCGTTCGGGCCGATCAGCCCAACGATGGCCCCCGCCTGCACGCTCAGCGACACGCCGTCGAGCGCGCGCACGCCGCCGAAGGATTTGCTGAGATCCGCGACGCGCAGGATCTCCCCCACCGCGCGCGATCCGGCGGGCGGCTCCACCGCGTCGGGCAAGGCGCGCGGCGGCGACGGAAACAACCGCTCCAGCAGGCCGGTCACGCCGTTGGGCGCGACCAGAATCGCCAGCAGCAGCGCCGCGCCATAAACAATCAGATAGCTGCGCTCCAGCCCCCGGAACCATTCCGGCAGATGAATCAGCAGCAGCGCCCCCAGCACCGCGCCGACCATCCGTCCGCGCCCGCCAACCACGGCGATGGTCAGGATCGTCACCATGACCGGGAATTCCAGCACCTCCGGCGACACCACCCGCTGGGTGTGAACCGCCAGCGCCCCCGCCGCCCCAGCGTATGCCGCCGACAGCGCGAAGGCGGTCAGGCGCAGCCGCCCGACGTCCAGCCCCAGACAGCCCGCCGCCAGCGGATCGTCCCGCACCAGCTCCAGGGAGCGGCCCAACCGCCCGCGCGCCAGCCGCCAGCCGATCACCCCGCCGACCGCCGCCACCCCCCAGACCAGCGCCGCCATCGGCAGACCGCGCGGCGCGACCCAGCCGAACACAGCGAAGGCGGGAACGCCCGGCAAGCCGTTCGCCCCGCCGGTGAGATCCGGCAGATTGACCGCCAAAAGATGCAAAACCTGCGCGACGCCCAAGGTCGCCAAGGCGAAATAATGGGACTCCAGCCGCAACACCGCCAAACCGACCGGCAGCGCCACCAGCAGCGGCGCCAGCAGCGACAGCGGAAAGGTGACGGCGGCGTCCAGCCCGTAGCGGCTTCCCAAAATCCCGGTGACGTAGGCGCCCAGCCCAAAAAACGCGCCCTGCGCCATGGACAGCGCCCCGCCCAGCCCGAACAGGATCTGAAAACCAAAGGCGGCCAGCGCGTAGACCCCGGCCACCGTCAGCACCCGCAGGCCATAGGGCGAGGCGAAAAACAGCGCGTAGGCCAGCCCGGCCAGCGCCGCCACCAGCAACAGCGCGTTCCGTCGATCACGCACGGCGGCGCACCGCTTCGCCGAACAGCCCTTGCGGTCGGACCATCAGAATCAGCAGCAAGACGCCGTACAGCGCCCCCAGCGCCACCGGATACGAGAAAACCGACGACACCCCCACCTCGAACAGCGCGATCAGCAGCGCGCCGACCACCGCGCCGGGCACCGACCCCCAACCGCCGACCGTCACCGCGATGTAGGCCTTGAGGATCAAATCGCCGCCCGCCGTCGGCGTCACGAAATAGCGGTTGGCCAGCAACAGCCCCGCCGCCCCGGCGCAGGCCGTTCCGATAGCGAACGTCACCAGAATCATCCGCGTCACCGGCACGCCGCAGGCCCGCGCCATCTCGGGATCCTGCGCCGTCGCCCGCAAGCGGCGGCCAAGCTGGGTGTGGGCGAAGATCATGTGCTGCGCCCCGATCAACAGTCCCGCCACCAGAATGATGGCTACCGATTGTTCCGGCACGGCCACCCCGCCCAGACGCAACACGCCGTCGCCCAACAGCGGCGGGGCGACGCGCGGCTCCGGGCCGAACAGAACCGCCGCGCCATTTTGCAAAATGATGCCGACGGCGATGGTGCTGATGAAAACGGAGACCGGCGGGCGGTTGCGCAGCGGCAAATAAGCGACCAGCGCCAGCAGCAGCCCCAACCCAGCCATCACCACCAAAATCATCGGCAGCAGAACCAGCCCCGGCAACGGGATGAGCGGGGCCAGCGCCACCGCCAGCATCCCGCCCGCCATCACCAGATCGCCCTGGGCGAAATTCACCGCCGAGGTGGCGTTCAGCACCAGCACAAAGCCCAGCGCCACCAGGGCGTAGGCCGCCCCCAGCGCCAAACCATTCACCAGAAGCTGAAACGCCGTTTCCACCTCACTTCACCACGCCGGTCACGTTGTCGTAGCGTTTGACCAGGGCCGGAATGCGGGTCTTGCCGTCGTAACAGACGATCACGGCGGAATGGGCCATGTTGCCCTTGCCGTCGGAGGCGTAGCTCATCGCCAGCCCGTCGTGACGCCCGACGGCCAGCGCCTTGCGGACGTCGTCGGCGCTCTTGGCCCCGGCCTGAAGCGCCGCCAGAACCATCCGCATGCCGTCATACTGGCCGAGCGCGAAGGCGTCCGGCTCCTTGCCGAAGGCGGCGCGGTAGGATTCGGTGAAGGCCGCCACCGCCGGGCTGCCGCCCGACACCGGCGACGCGGCGGTTTCCGCGCAAACGCCCGTCAACTCGGCGGGATCGAGCAGCGCCGCCGTGCTCGGCTGGTGCATGGCCGATCCGGCGACCACCGGGATTTTCAGGCCGCTGGTCGCCGCCTGCCGCAGCAACAGCGCGGTCGGACCGGCGTGCAGATGCAGAACCAAAACGTCGGGGTTGGCCGACAGCGCCTTGGTCAGCACCGGCAGCAGATCCTTGGCCGCCGGGTCCACCCCCTCCTGAAACACCGGGTTGACGCCCAGCGCGCGGAAGGCGGCCTCCAGATGGGTTTTGCCGCTCTGGCCATAGGCCGTGGTCTGATAGATCACCGCCGGGCGGGTCTTCTTCAACTCCTCCACCACATAGCGGGCGTGGGCGGTCTTGGTCACGGCGTCGCCGGGGAAAAAGCGGAAGACCCAGGGGTTGCCCTGTTCGGTGATCGACGCGGTGCCCGACACCGTGACCAGCGGCAGTTTCAGCTCAGCGGCCAGCGGCAGCATCGCCAACATCTGGGTGCCCAACATGCTGGCGGCCACCGCGCCGACCGGGCCGCCGCCCGCCGCCCGCTCCAGCCCGGTGACGGCGGCCTCTGGCGATGTGCCGGTGTCGATCACCTCCGACGCCGCGACCAACCCGGCGGGGGCCTCCTTCAGCGCCAGCAGCGCGCCGTTGCGCTGGCTGGTGCCTTCCAACGACAAAAAGCCGGTCAGCGGCACGAGGACGGGAAAGGACAAGCCGTCCGCCCGCGCCGGACCCGCCGCCGCCAACAGACCAACCAAAAGGGGAACCAAGCGCCGCATCCGAAAAGCCTCCTCCCAACCGGCGGAGAGAGGCCGCGCCGCGCGTCCGCGTCACGGCGGAGGATGGTCGGCGCGGTCGGCTCCCTTCGCTGGCATGACCCAGATCAGGTTCGATGGGTGTGTCTCAGCCCGCGACCCCGCAGGCACCCCAGCCGTAAACGACGGGCGACAATGTGGCCGCCCGCTTGGACCTGTCAAGCGCGCCGTCAAACGGCGGAGGATCGTTTGGCCGCCATCGTCTCACGGTGCAGGATGTACAGGCCGCTGCCGATGATGACCATCGCCCCGGCGATCACCGGCGGCGTCGGCAGATCGCCGAACACCAGATAGCCGAACAGGCTGGCCCAGACCATGCCGGTGTATTCAAACGGAGCGACCACGGCGGGCGGGGCGCGGCGGAACGCCTGGGTTATCAGCACCTGCGCCACCGCCCCCAACGCGCCGACCGCCGCCATCAGGGCGAATTCCGTCGCCGTCGGGGCCAGCCACACCGGAATCGACAAAACGCCGCTGACCACCGTCGTCGTCAGCAGCAGATAGACGACGATGGAGGTCGCCGTTTCGGTCTTCGACAGCCCGCGCACCGTCAGCAGCGACAGGGCGTAGAACAGCGCCGCGCACAGCCCGACCAGCACCGGAAAGGTCGGCGCGCCGCTGCTGGGCTGCGCCATCACCACCACCCCGCCAAAGCCGATCACCACGGCGCCCCAGCGCCGCCAGCCGACCTTTTCCCCCAACAGCGGGGCCGACAGCGCGGTGATGAACAGCGGCCCGGCGAAATTCAACACATAGACGTCGGCCAGCGGCAGATGCTTGAAGGCGTAAAAGAAACAGCCCATGGAGATCAACCCGGCGAAAGCCCGCCAGACATGGGCCAAGGGCCGCTGGGTCCGCATCGACGCCACGCCGCCGCCCCGCGTCAGGGCGTAGCCGCCGATCAACAGCAACGCCACCGCCGACCGAACGAACATCAGTTGCGGCACCGGAAAGCTCGCCGCCAAAAACTTAATCAGCGTGTCCATCGCCGCGAACAGCACGATGGAAGCCAGGAAGCAACCGACCGCGTAGGGAACCGAATCCGCCTGGATCGGCAGAGCGGCGGCGGATGGGCCATCGGCACATTTGACGGCGTCGGACATGAAAACGGCTCGCAGACCTAAACAGGGTGTGGCTGCACAGATTATGGGCAAACCCAACCGTTTCCCAATGCCGCCACCGCAGGTCTGCCCGGCGCGCCGCTTGCTCGCCGATCCGTCACCCGCCAATCCGTCACCCCGTGGCGTCGCGCGCCTCCCGGCGCAGCAGATACAGGCCGCTGCCGATCACCAGCGCCAAGCCGACCGCCAGCTTTGGTTCCGGCCAATCGCCGAACAGCAGCGCGCCGAACAGCACGCCCCACAGGATTTGCGAATATTGGAAGGGCGCGATCACCGGCGACGGGGCGTTGCGGAAGGCGGTCAACAGGCAGGTCAGCGCCACCCCGGACAACACCCCGCCCACCGCCGTCCACGCGAAATCCTCAAAAGACGGCGTCACATAAACCGACGGCAGAAAGCCGCCCAGCACCGGCAAGGCCAGCAAATTGGCGTAGAAGGGAAAGGTCAGCGCGTGCTCGGTCTGGCCCTTGTGCCGGATGATGAGGGCCGAGGCGGCGTAACACAGCGCGCACAGCGCCGCGCCGACCGCCCCGACATTGATGATCCCGGCGGCGCTGGGCCGGTTCATCACCAGCACCCCGGCAAAGCCGGTCAGCACCGCCAGCCAGCGCCGACCATCCACCCGCTCGCCGAACAGCAGGGCCGACAGCAGGGTGATGACCAGCGGCGCGGTGAACAAAATCGCGTAAACATCGGCCATCGGCATGCGCGCGAAGGCGAAATACCCGGCGTAGCCGGTGACAAGCCCCAGGGTGGCGCGCAGCAGGTGCAGTCCGGGCCGCCGCGTCCCCAACTGACGCAGCCCGCCGCTCCACAACGCCATACCGATGATGGGAATCAGGGAGAACAACGCGTTGAAAAACACCGCCTGCGGCAGCGGATAGCCCCCGGCCATGATTTTCATCACGGCGTCGCCCGCCGAAAACAGGCCAAAGCCCAAACTCGCCAAGCCGATGGCCCGCAGATGGCCGCGCCGATGGACGCCCAGGGCGATGTCGGCCATCGCCGTCAGATCCGCTTGGCGATCAACGGCCCGCGCGGCGGCGCCGCGTCCGCCACCGTGAAGGCGGCGCGCAGGCGGCGTTCGGCCTCGTCGGCCATCGCCGCGTCGCGGGCGTGGACGATGGCGAGCGGCTGGCGGCCCGGCCCAACCTCCGCCCCCAACCCGGCCACCGTGTCGAATCCGACGGCGAAGTCGATGGGATCGCTCGTCTTGGTCCGCCCGCCGCCCAGCGCCACCACGGCCATGCCGACGGCGCGGGTGTCGATGGCGGCGACCCGCCCGACCCGCTCGGCCAGCACCGGGCGCACCACGGGCGCGACGTCCAGATAACGGTCGGGATTCTCCAACAGGTCCGACGGTCCGCCCAGCGCGTGGACCATGCGGGCGAAGCGCTCCGCCGCCTGCCCGCTGCTCATCGCCCGGTCGGCCATCGCCCGGCCCGTCGCCACGTCCGGGGCCAGTTTGCACAGGGCCAGCAGCTCCGCCGCCAGCCGCGCCGTGACCTCATACAGCCGTGGCTCGGCGGGTTCCCCGCGCAGGATGGCGAGGCATTCGCGCATTTCCAGCGCGTTTCCCGCGCTGTGGCCCAACACCTCGTTCATGTCGGTCAGCAGGGCGACGGCGGGCAATTCCGCGCCGACCGAGACGGTGACGATGCTCTCAGCCAGCGCCTCGGCGTCCTCAAAACGCTGCATGAAGGCGCCGGAGCCGAATTTGACGTCCATCACCAGCGCGTCCAGCCCGGCGGCCAGCTTCTTCGACAGGATCGACGCGGTGATGAGGTCGAGCGATTCCACCGTCGCCGTCACGTCGCGGATGGCGTAGAGCCGCTTGTCCGCCGGGGCGATGTCGTCGGTGGCGCCGATCACCGCGCAGCCAACCTCCTTCACCACCTTGCGCAACAGGTCGTTGTCGGGCTTGGCCTGATAGCCGGGGATCGCCTCGAACTTGTCGAGCGTGCCGCCGGTGTGGCCCAGCCCCCGGCCCGACACCATCGGCACGAAGCCGCCGCAGGCCGCCAGCATCGGCGCCAGGATCAGGCTGACCTTGTCGCCGACGCCGCCGGTGGAATGCTTGTCGATCACCGGGCCGGGCAGGTTCAGGCCGCGCCAATCCATCACCGTGCCGGAATCGCGCATGGCGCGGGTCAACGCGACCCGTTCGCCCAGATCCATGCCCCGGAAAAACACCGCCATGGCGAAGGCCGACGCTTGGCTTTCCGTCACCGACCCATCGGTGATGCCGCGCACGAACGCCTGGATGGTCGCGGCGTCGAGCGCCATGCCGTCGCGTTTGGCCCGAACGATCTCTTGAGGAAGCATCCGCCCCGCCCTCTTCTGTCTCAATAACCCGCAGCGGGCGCCGCCGCCGCGCCGCCAAAACCCGCCGCGTCGAGCAGCGCGTCCAGCAGGCTCGACGCGCCAAAGCGGAACGTTTGCGGCGTCGCCCAGCCCTCGCCCAGCAGATGATCGGCCAGCGCCAGAAAGATCGCCGCCTCGGCCGCGTCGCGGATGCCGCCCGCCGCCTTGAAGCCGACCGGCTTGCCGGATTCATAAATGCTGTCCAGCATCACCGCCGCCGCGTCCAAGGTCGCCGCCGGTTGCGTTTTGCCGGTGGAGGTCTTCAGGAAATCGGCCCCCGCCGCGATGGCGTCGCGCGACGCCCAGCCCAGCAGATCGGCGTCGGGAAACTGGCCTGATTCCAGGATGACCTTCATCAGCGCCTTGTCGCCGCAGGCTTCGCGGCAGGCTTTCAGCAGCGCCACCGGCAGAGTTCGCGCGCCGTCGATGTAAGCGCGGTAGGGCAACACCACGTCGATCTCATGCGCGCCGTCGGCGATGGCCGCGCGCGTTTCCGCCGCGACGCTGGCCGCGTCGGCCTCGCCGGTCGGGAAATTCACCACGGTGGCGATGCGGATCGGCCCGCCATCCAGCGCCTTGCGCGCGGTGGCGACGAAGCGCGGCCAGACGCAGATCGCCGCGACCGGCCCGGCGGGCGTGTCGGCGCGGGCGCACAACGCCTCAACCGCCGCGTCGGTGTCGTCGTCGTTCAGGCTGGTCAGGTCGAGCATCCCAATGGCCCGACGCGCGCCAGCGGCGTCGGACGGCGCGTCCGCCACGGCGTCGAGCGCCTGTTGCAACTCGGCGGACAGTTTCATGACCGGGGTCCATCCTGTTCGTGAAGCCGTTCCAGGAAGCCGACCAGCAGCCGCTCCAGATCGGCGGCGGCGGCGGACGCGGCGCTGAGCGTCTGGTGATGATCGACCGGCCCGTCGCTGAGGCCGACCCCGAGGTTGGTGACGACGGCGCAACCGACGACGCGCAACCCGCAATGGCGGGCGATGATGCATTCGGGAACCGTGGACATGCCGACCGCGTCGGCCCCCAGCCGTTGCATCATCCGCACCTCGGCGGGAGTCTCAAAGGACGGCCCGGCGTAGGCGGCGTAAACCCCTTCCGCCAAATCCAGCCCCTGCCCCGCCGCGACGTCCTTCAACAGCGCGCGCAAGGCGGGATCCCAAGCGTCGGTCATGCTGGGGAAACGGTCGCCAAAGGACTCGTCGTTCGGGCCAGTCAGCGGATTCGCGCCCAGCAGGTTGAGATGGTCGGTGATCGCCATCAGACGGCCCGGCCCCACCTTCAGCCGCAGGGAGCCGACGGCGGCGGTTAGGATCAGCGTGTCGCAGCCCGCCCGCTTCAGCGCCCGGATCGCCGTGCGCAGCGCGTCAAAGCCGTTGCCCTCATAGGCGTGAACCCGGCCCTGCATGCAGGCGACGTCCACCCCGCCCAGGCCGCCGACCACCAGCCGCCCGGCGTGGCCCGACACGCTGGGAACCGGAAAGCCCGGCAGATCGCCGTAGGGAATGGCGACGGAGTCGGCGATGCGGTCGGCGATCCCGCCCAGGCCGGACCCCAGCACGATCCCCACCCGTGGCCGACGGCCCGGAGCGCGGTGGAGAAGTTCCGCAGCGGCGCGGTCAGCGGTCATGGTTCAAGCCTCCGGGGTCAAAACGTCAAATTGTCAGGGCCGAACGACTGCGGCAACAGAACGTCCAAGGCAAAGCTTTGCCGCAGCCCCGCCGCGTCGCAGACATGGATCGGCGTGTCGGGCGCGGCGAATTCGCGGATGCGCTGGCGGCAACCGCCGCAGGGCGTGCACAGCGGGTCGCCCGGCTCGCCGCCCATCACAACGATTCGGCGGATGCGCCGGTCCCCCGCCGCGACCATCGCCCCGATGGCCGAGCTTTCGGCGCATTGCCCCTGCGGGTAGGCGGCGTTTTCAACATTGGCGCCGACGAAAATCCGCCCGGACTCGCCCAAAATCGCCGCACCGACCTTGAAGCGCGAATAGGGCGCGTGGGCGTTCAAGCGCGCCGCGCGAGCGGCGTCAATCAGAGCGTCCATCTGGGGGGCCAACTCGGCCATCGTCTCACCGCTCCTTGACATAAGGGACGCCGCTCGCCTTCGGGGCGATGGCCTTGCCGACGAAACCGGCCAGCAGCAGCACGGTCAGCAGATAGGGCAACATCTGGATGAACTGCACCGGGATCACGCCGATGCCGGGCAGCGGCACGCCCTGCAAGCGCACCTGCACCGCGTCGGTGAAGGCGAACAGCAAACAGGCGAACAGGGTCGGCCCCGGCCGCCATTTGCCAAAGATCAACGCCGCCAGCGCCAGATAGCCCTTGCCCGCCGTCATGTCCCGCACAAACCCCGCCCCATGGCCGGTGGACAGATAGGCCCCGGCCATGCCGGTCAGCGCCCCCGTCACGATCAAAGCCTGATAGCGCAGCCGTGTGACGGAAATGCCAGCGGTTTCCACCGCCGCCGGATTTTCCCCCACCGCGCGCAACCGCAAGCCAAAGCGCGAGCGGTACAGCACCCATTGCGTGGCCAGCACGATCAGCAGCGTCACCCAAATCAACACATTGGTGTCGTCGATCAGCTCGCGGTAAAAGGATCCCAGCACCGGCACGCCGTTAAGCGCCTCGACGCCCGGCATCTGGACGGACGGCAGCCGGGCCGAGGCGGGCAACAGCGGCGTCTGGCCGCCCTGCTTGAACCAGGCGTAGGCCAGCGTCGGGGCCAGACCGGCGACCAGAATGTTGATCGCCATGCCCGACACCACCTGATTGCCGTTGTGGGTGATGCAGGCGAAGCCGTGGATCAGCGCCAGCGCGATCCCCGCCGCCATCGCCGCCAGCAGGCCAAGCCACGGGCTGCCCGTGCTCGCGGCGGCGGCGGCGGCGAAAAAGGCCCCGGCCAGCATCTTGCCCTCCAGCCCGATGTCGACCACGCCCGCCCGCTCGCAATACATCCCGGCGAAGGCGGCCAGAACCAGCGGCGTCGCCACCCGGATGGTCGCGCCCAGCAATTGCAGGATCAGGAGAAACAGATCCTCCATGGCTTCAGCCCCTCCCCGCTTCCGCCGCCGGTTCGGCGGACGCCGCGCGGCGGCGGAACAGCGCCTCCACCTGCGGCTTGAACAGATTCTCCATGGCGCCGGCGAACAGGATCACCAGCCCCTGGATGACCATCACCAGCTCTCGGTTGATCGTCGGGTATTCAAAGGACACCTGCCCGCCGCCCTGCGCCAGAACGCCAAACAGCAGCGCCGCCAGGATGATGCCGATGGGGTGGTTGCGCCCCATCAGGGCGACGGCGATGCCGACGAAGCCGACGCCGCCGGTGAAGTTCAAAATCACGCGGTGCTGGACGCCGAGAATCTCGTTCACCCCGACAAAGCCGGCCAAAGCGCCCGAAATCAGCATGGCGATGATGATGTTGCGCGACGGCGAAATCCCGGCATAGACCGCCGCCCGCTCGTTCCGCCCGACCGTCCGCAGCTCATACCCCCAACGGGTGTGGCGCAGGAAAATCTGGAACAGCGCGCAGCAGGCCAGCGCCCACAGAAAGGACAGGTTGAGCGGGGAGGCCGGGACCGTCACGCCGATCCAACCCAGGGCGCGCTCCATCGACGGCAACCAGACGCCGGGATCGAATTCGCGGGTTTCCGGCGATTGGCTGCCCGGGCGGATCAGCACGTCCACCAGCAGATAGGTCATCACCGACGCGGCGATAAAATTGAACATGATCGTCGTGATGACGATGTGGCTGCCGCGCTTGGCCTGAAGCCACGCCGGGATGAAGGCCCAGGCCGCGCCCAACAGCGCCGACGCGGCGATGGCCAACACCGCCACAATCGGCCAGGGCCAGCCGGTCAAGGCCAACGCCACCAGCCCAGCCCCCAAACCGCCCAAATAAGCCTGCCCCTCGCCGCCGATGTTGAACAGGCCGCAGTGAAAGGCGATGGCGACGGCCAAGCCGGTGAAGATGTAGTCGGTCGTGTAATAAAGCGTGTAGCCGATGGCCTCGGGATAGCCGACGGCCTCCGTCAGCATCAGCGACAGGACGTTGATCGGATTCTCGCCGATGACCAGAATCACCAGCCCCGACAGCGCGAAGGCGGCGACGAGGTTCAACAGCGGCAACAGCGCGTACCCAACCCAGCCCGGCACGGCGCCCGGCTGACCCCCCAATTGCCTATGCCCCGACCCGCTTTGCACCATGCGCCCCCGACGAAGAATGACCGTCGTGGAGTCTTAACCGTCGATCCGTCAGCGCGCCAACGATTTTACAAAACGCCGCCGTCAGTCGATCTGCGACAGCAGCCACCCCTTGAACTGGCGGATCCGCCGCGCCCGCTCCGCGCCGGGGGCGTGCGCGATGAAGTAGCTGCCGCGCTGGCGCAGCGTTTCGGAAAAGGGCTGAACCAACCGCCCCGAGGCCAGATCATCCTGCACCAGAAAGATCGGCAGCAGCGCCACCCCCATCCCCGCCGAGGCCGCCTCGATAATCATAAAAAAATGCTCGAAGCCGAGCGACAGCGCCGAATCCGGCAAAGTCAGGCCGAAGGCCCCCAGATAGCCGCGCCAGGAGTCCGGCCGCGTCGTGTGCTGCAACAGCCGGTGCTTGGCCAAGTCCGACGGGTGGCGCAGCGGCGGCCCCTGCTCCAGCAGCGACGGCGCGCAGAACACGCCAATGGTTTCCGCCATCAGCGGCGTCGAAACGGCGCCAGCCCAGCCATCGACGCCGAATCGGATGGCGACGTCCAACGGCTCCTTGGAGAAATCGACGTTGTGCTCGCTGACGCTGACGTCAACCAGGATGTCAGGGTTTTCGGCCTGAAAGCCCTTCAGGCGCGGCACCAGCCAGCGTTGCGCCAGCGTCGGCAGCGCGCTGACCCGCAGCACCCCGCCATCCTGCTGCCGCACCGCCCGCGCCGCCGCCGCGATGCGGTCGAGCGCCTGCGAGGCTTCGGCGTAAAAGGCCTCGCCCGACGGGGTCAGCTCGATGCCTCGCCCGACGCGGCGGAACAGCTCCACCCCCAGATCGGCGTGCAGGGTCTGCATCATCCGGCTCACCGCGCCCTGCGTCACCGACAGGTCAACGGCGGCCTTGGTGAAGCTGAGATGACGGGCGACCGCGACGAAGCTGCGGACGGCGTTCAGGGACGGCAGGGAGCGGTCGGCCATGGCTGTGGGCAATTCATGAGTTCAACTCATAGACAGCCGCCCAAGAACTCGTTTGTCAACCCCGAACGGATGGGTTTTGCTGACGACCTCAGCCATTCACCAGCCAGAGCGAGACCCCACCCATGAGCAACGTGACGCCCTTTCACATCGCGTTCCCGGTCGATGATCTGGCCGTCGCCCGCCAGTTCTACGGCACGGTGCTGGGTTGCCCGGAAGGGCGCAGCAGCGATCAATGGATCGACTTCAACCTGTACGGCCACCAGATCGTCGCCCATCTGAAGCCGCGCGACGACAACGCGCCGGGCGCGCACCACAACCCGGTGGACGGCCATGACGTGCCGGTGCCGCATTTCGGCGTCGTCCTGTCCCCGGCGGATTGGGACGCGCTGGCCGAACGGCTGCGCGCGGCGGGCGTCACGTTCGTCATCGAACCCTACACCCGCTTCAAGGGTCAGGTCGGCGAGCAATCGACGATGTTCTTTCTGGACCCGGCGGGCAACGCCCTGGAGTTCAAGGCCTTCGCCGATCTGGGGCAGTTGTTCGCGAAGTAACGAGTTCGGTTCGAGCATTGCTTGCCCCCACCCCATCCCTCCCCCGCTTCGCAGGGGAGGGGGTAGGAGCTTTGTCGGGGTTCGGCGTCAGTCCCCTCCCTTGCGAAGCGGGGGAGGGTTAGGGAGGGGGAAACCGCAACCGCCCCCTACCCACACCCCGCCATCATCATGCCCAACCGCGTCTCGTCCGCTTGATCGGGCGCGACCTCGCCGACCAGATTGCCGTCGAACATCACCAGGATGCGGTCGGACAGCGCGCGGATTTCGTCCAGCTCGACCGACACCAGGAGGATCGCCTTGCCCTGGTCGCGCAGGGCGACGAGCCGCCGGTGGATGAACTCGATGGCCCCGATGTCCACGCCGCGCGTCGGTTGGCCGACCAGCAGCAGATCGGGGTTCCGCTCGATCTCGCGGGCCAGGACGATCTTTTGCTGGTTGCCGCCGGAGAAGTTGGCGGCGTTCAGCCCGCCATTGCGCGGGCGGGTGTCGTAAGCCTCCATCTGCGCCGCGCAATTGGCGGCGACGGCGGAACTGTCCAACAGAACCCGACCGTTCCACGCCGGATCGTCGTGGAAGCCAAGGATCGAGCATTCCTCAGCCGAAAAACTGGTGACAAGCCCAACCTTCTGGCGGTCCTCCGGGATGTGGCCGACGCCCAGACGGCGCAGGGCGTGGGCGTTGAAGCGGTCGGAACGCCCGGCCAACTCCTCCCCCCGCAGCCGCACCGACCCGGCCAGGATCGGGCGCATGCCCGCCAGAGCCTCCAGCAACTCTGACTGGCCGTTGCCCGACACTCCGGCGATGCCAACAATTTCGCCCGCCCGCACGGTCAGCCCGACGCCCTTGACCCGCTCGACGCCCGACGGATCGCGGACCCGCAAGCCCTCGACGCGCAGAACTTCGGCGCCGGGCCGCGCCGGGGGCTTGTCCACCCGCAGCAGTACCTTGCGCCCGACCATCAGTTCGGCCAGTTGCTCCCGGCTGGTGTCGCGGGTGGCGACGTTGGCGACCACCTGCCCGCGCCGCATCACCGTGACATGGTCGGTCAGGGCCATGATCTCGCGCAGCTTGTGGGTGATGATGATGACCGTCTTGCCCTGCTGGCGCAGCGCCCGCAGGATGGTGAACAGGTGATCGACCTCTTGCGGGGTCAAGACGCCGGTGGGTTCGTCGAGAATCAGGATCTCGGCGCCGCGATAGAGCGCCTTGAGGATCTCGACGCGCTGCTGCGCCCCGACCGGCAGATCGCCGACCGGGCAATCGAGATCGACCTCCAGCCCATAATCCTTGGCCAGCCGGGTCAACTCGACCCGCGCCCGCTCCAGCCCGGCGGACAGGGTGACGCCCCCCTCCGCCCCCAGCAGGACGTTTTCCAGCACGCTGAACGGGTCCACCAGCATGAAGTGCTGATGGACCATGCCGATGCCGACACCCAGCGCGTCGCGCGGGCTGCGGATGGCGACGGATCGTCCGTTCACCCGGATGTCGCCGCCATCGGCGCGGAGATAGCCGTAGACGATGCTCATGATCGTCGACTTGCCAGCCCCGTTCTCGCCGATCACGCCGTGGATGCTGCCCTTGGGAACCGACAGCGACACGTCGCGGTTGGCGTGGTTGGCGCCGAACCACTTGTTGACCGCGACCGTCTCCAGCGCGGGCGGCGGCGCCGCCTTCTGAGAATCCGACATGGAACGCCGCGCCTCAGGGCTGGTACGGCTTCACCGTCAGCGCGCCAGCGATGATCTGCGCCTTGGCCTCCTCCAGCTTCTTTTCGATGTCGGCGGAAATCAGCGGGCGGTTGCTGGCGTCGAGCGCGTAGCCGACCCCGTCCTCCTTCAGGCCAACCACGCGGTGGCCGGGCTTCCACGAGCCATCCTTGGCCGTCTTCATGCAGTCATAAACGACGACGTCCACCCGCTTGACCATCGAGGTCAGCACCTTGCCGGGATGGACGTGGTTCTGGTTGCTGTCCACGCCGATGCCGAGCTTGCCCGAATCCGCCGCCGCCTGAAGCACGCCAAGGCCGGTGGCCCCCGCCGCCGCGAACACCACGTCGGCCCCGCGCCCAAACTGGCTCTTGGCCAGCTCCGCGCCGCGAGTCGGATCGTTCCAAGCCGCCGGGGTGGTGCCGGTCATGTTGGTGAACACCTCGTCCGACGCGGCGACATGCTTCACCCCCTGCTCATAGCCGGTCAGGAAGTTGCGAATCAGCGGAATGTCCATGCCGCCGATGAAGCCGACCTTGCCGCTTTTGGAGACGAGCGCCGCCGCCATGCCGACCAGGAAGGAGCCTTCATGCTCCTTGAACGTCACCGACTGGACGTTGGCGGCGTCGAGCTTGTCGTCGATCAGGCAGAATTTCGTGTTGGGCGATTCCTTGGCGACCTTTTCCACGGCGGCGGTCTGCGAGAAACCGACGGCGACGATCACCGAGGCGCCACGGCGCACCAGCGTGCGCATCGCCTGCTCGCGCTGGCCTTCGTTGGTGATCTCGAACTCGCGGTAGGCGGTCCCGGTTTCTTTTTTGAACCGCTCGGCCCCGTTGTAGGCCGCCTCGTTGAACGACTTGTCGAACTTGCCGCCCTGATCGAAGACCACCGCCGGAGCGAAATCGTCGGCCTGGGTCGGCAGCGCCGTCAGCGCAACCGAAACGCCCAAAGCCGAACCGGCCAGCAGCGCCGCAAGAACACGAGTCGTCATGGTTCATTCACTCCGGGATGTCGAAACCTGACCGAAAGGATAACCGCCCCATCAATTCGCACAACAAAGAAACGCGCGGTCATTCCCGTTGAATCGGGACCGCCCCCGGTTGACGGATGAGGCCGGGGCGTTTATGACCGCGCCGAAGGCGGACGCGTCCAATCGTCGCCGCGACGCAAATCTTGGAATGGGGGCGACGCTCGGTGCAAGGCTTGTGGGTGCTGATGCAGGGGATCGTCCTTGGGTTCGCCATCGCCGCGCCCGTCGGGCCGATCGGTCTTCTGTGCATCCGCCGCACGCTTCAGCACGGGCCGCTGATGGGCTTTTTCACCGGCTTCGGCGCCGCCATCGCCGACACCTTTTACGGCGCCATCGCCGCCTTTGGCGTGTCCAACGCGCTCAGCTTTCTGCGCGGGCATGAGATCACGTTTCAACTGGTCGGCGGGGTTTTTCTGCTGATCGTCGCCGTCCGCACCTTCCACCAGAAGCCCGACGCCGAAGAGCGCGAGGCCGCCGCCGCGCCGGACAGCAAAACCTGGATCGGCGGCTTCATGACCGGCCTGTCGCTGACTCTGACCAACCCGGCCACCATCATGGCCTTCATCGCCATTTTCGCCGGTTTCGGCCTGGGCGGCACGCTGGATCACGTGGAGGCGTCCACCCTGGTGCTGGGCGTGTTCCTGGGATCGTCGCTGTGGTGGTTCACCCTGTCCACCGGGGTGGCCGCCGTGCGCCACCGAATTTCCGACCGGGGGTTGGTGATGCTGAACCATTGCACCGGCGTGGCGCTGGCCGCCTTCGGCCTGTGGGCCTTGGGCATGGCCGCGACGGGCATCGTCGCAAACGTCTGAGCGACGCGTTCCGGTCGCTCACGCGTCCGGCGCTTTCTCCCCTCCCGCAATCAGCTCCCGCGCCTGTCGGTGGGTCAGGACGCCGCGCTCGTCCAGACGGGTCAGCAGCGCGGCGGCAAGCTCGGCCTGAACGCGAACCTGGGCAAAGGGATCGACGGCCATCGACGCGACGGGCGGAGCGCCCTTGACCCCGAAGCGCGCGGCCATCTGGTCCAGAGACGCGCCCGCCAACGACGGCTCCAGCCCAACCGCCAAGGCCGCCAGATCCAGCGTCGGCGCGGTCACGGGCGGCAAACCCGCTTGGGCGCAGGCCCGCGCCAGCGCCGCCAACGCCGTATCGACGCCAACGCCGACCACCACGCAATGGTGCAGCGCCTCCGCAACCGCTGGCCAGACGGCGGCGAAGGGCCGCTCGCCCGCCACCCGCTCCGTGTCGATCCCATGGCGACGGGTGGCTTCCGGGGTGATTGGTTCCACCGGATCGACCAGCAGCGACAGCGACACCGTGCGGAAGACACGAGCGCCAACCAACCGCAACGTGCCAACCGCCACCACCGCGCCCTCCCCCGGTTCGGGACCGGCGGTCGCCACCCACAGGACGACAAAGGGCAAGGCCGCCAGCGGGTCATCATCGCCCAGCGGCATCGGATGGCCCGCCGACCGGAAGGTCAGCGTCCGCTTTCCACTGATTCCCGCCGGAACGCCGTGACCACGGAGGGGAAACGCCAAGGCCATCCCGGCGTTCAGGCCCAAATCGGCGACTCGCGCCGACAGTTCCACGCCATCCAGGCGACGCAGCACCGCCGTGACCGCCTCCCCCGCCCCCCGCGCCCGTTCGATGGCGCGGGTCAGGTCGGCGCGAGTCAGAAACTGGCCGATGTCGCCGCCCGGTTCCGCGCCACCGTCAAGCAGCCGGATGGCGGCGGCGTTCAGACGCTCAATGCGCCCGCCCTCATCCAACAGCACAAGCGGTTCCTCGGCCAACGCCAAAACCGCCGACAGGCTTTTGTCCGAACGCCCCGGCGCGGCCCGATCCGCGCGCGTCCCCGCTCCGCCGACCAAATGGGCGAGGCGCGCCACCTCGTCATGCCGCCCGGCAAGCCAAACCTCGTCGCTGGACCGCAGCCGCCCGGACGACAAGGCGTCGCGCAGCCGACCCAAATCACGAAAATGCCGGGACATCTTTGCAAACGTCACCCACAGCGCCAGAAGCCCCAGCCCCGCCGCCGTCATGTCCAGCGCATAGGCCGCCCGATCGTCGCCGATCTGCGAAACCCGTTCGACCGCCAAAACGGTCAGCGCCGCTGTGGCGACCGCCAGCCCCAGCATCGCAACCCGCCACGCACCGCCCAGCATCGGGCCGTCTCCCCCGCTCCCGTGATCCTGCCCAACCTTAGCCGGGGAGACCGGCGCAGGCACAGCGCAAAGGTCAAATCCCGCATGAACCTGCTTGGACGACCAATCAACCCAGCATGCAGCGGCAAGGGGGAACAAAGACGAACGCGCCCCATCCGCCACGATGAGCGGTCCGCCGTCCTTGCCTCGGCTCCATAGGCTGAAAGGGCTATGGGTAAAGCCTAAAATACGACACAATTGGCTGCGAAGCCTGGACCGTCATTTTGTCAAATTTCCGTGTTCCCGCGCTCGAAATCCCATGTTAAGAACATGACACATCACGCGATCATTCCACTCTTCACCCCTGATTCATTTGGGAGGCCGGCATGACCTTGGTCTATCGTCCCCTGCCCTATGGTGGGCACGAGGGTCGGCGGACGGGGCGGCGCGTCGCACTGATTTTGTTTCTGGCGCTGATCGCGCCGATCATTGTCGGGGTTGGCTGCACGGTCGACACGCTGCGCGGTTACGCCGTCCAGGCGCGCTTGTCGCAGGCGGTCGACGCGGCGGCGCTGGCCGGTGGGCGCGTCATGTTCGACACCCAACGCGATGGCCACATCCGCAGCTTCTTCGACAAGGCCTTTCCAAACGGCTTTCTGGGCGCGCAGGCGGCGCCCCTGACCATCGCCGACGACGTGGACGCCGGCACCTTGACCGTCAGCGGCAGCGCCTCGCTCAACGCCCTGTTTCTTCGGTTGTTCGGCAACGGCAACGTGAAAGTTGAGGCGCGCTCCATCGTGCGCCGAACCAGCCAGCACGCCCGCAAGGCTCTGTAAGGCGCCAAAATTCAGAACGTGACGGAACCGAAGGCGACGCGTGCGCCTCATGGCGCGCGCGTGCTTGTCTAAAATCCGTCGGAATGTCTCTCGCAGAGCCAGCCCAGAAAACCCGCCCCACTCACCCCATGATGGTTGAGCGGGCGGGCGGCGGTGAGTCGGGAAGACGCAGGGGCGAAACCGGCGCCGCAGACGTCCCAGTCGTCGAAGGAGCGGCGGGCGGTTGCCACCACCAGCCATTGCTCAGCCACGACCACGCGGCGGTCGGCCCCGACATCAGCCACTCCATCCAGCCAACGGGCGGACGCATGTCGCTGATGGTCTTGTCGGTCCATTCCTTGACGGGCTTCAGCCATTCCTCGGCCTCGTCCAGACGTTTGGCTAGGCTTTTCAAATCGGCCTTCTGCTCAGCGATTTGCGCTGAAATCTGGTCCTGAAGCCCCATCAGGCGATCCAGGAAGCCGCCGGGCTTGTCGCCCTCGCTCGCCGCGCCACGCAGGCCCGCCACATCATTGCGCAGCGTGGCGATGGCGCTTTCCAACGCTTGCTGGCGCTCCTCCAGCCCCTTCACCGCCGGGCCAGCGCCGATCTGCTTGCGGATGTCGGCCAGCGCCGCATCCATGCTGTTCAGCCGCTCGTTCAACGCCGCCGCGACCGGATCCGGTTGCGGGGCGACGGCGGGCGCTGGTGGCGGCGTCGGAGCGGCCTCCGGCACGGGAGGAGGCACGGGCGCCGCCGGAGCGACCTCCGCGACAGGCGTGGGAGCCACAGGGGCGGATGGCGCCGGAACCGCTGGCGGATCCACCGGGCGCAACAGGTCGGCGAAGACATAACCGCGCCGTCCGTCCTCGCGAGTCACCGCGTACCAGGGCGAATCGACCACCTTGCCGGTGACGACAACCTTGGCGCCGGAATCGATCTGGCCAATCCGCGCGCCCTGTTGGCTCGGCTGCTGGCGCAGATTGATCCGCCCGACCGCGACGTAATCGCCCGTCAACGGCTCCAGCCGGACGGCTTCAGCCGCCGCCGGAGCCGGAGCGGCGGGACGCGTGCTTTGCGCCACAGCCTGGTTGCAGGCGGCGACGCCCAACAGGCCAACCGTTAGGGCGATGACCGCGACGCTGCTGGCGCGGGACAATGACGACGGTCGGCTCATCGGGCGTCCGGTTCCTCGCTGACAAAATTTTCCTCGCGCATCAGCTTGTCGATCTCGGCCTCTTCCTTCTTCAACTGACGGTCAAGCTCGCCGTTGACCGGGCGGCTGCTCCACAAGGCGTCAGCGTAAAAGGTGTCGTACCAGTTCTGAAGCGTGTTCATGCCAACGTCAATCACCACTGTTCCCAGCAATGACGCGGCGACCACCGCCGTGGTGAGAGAAAACGGCCCCATGATGCGTAAGCTCCCTCCCGGTTGGGTCAGTAGGTTTGAACGGCGAGATCGCCGGTCTGGTTGAGCAGCCGTTCCAGCGACGGATGACCGAAGCGGTGAAACAACACCGGCGTCGTCAGCGTGTCCAGCATGGTCGAGCTGATAAGACCGCCGAAGATGACCAGAGCCACCGGGTGGAGAATTTCACCACCCGGCGCGTCCGACACGATCAACAGCGGAATCAGCGCCAAACCCGCCGACAGCGCCGTCATCATAACCGGCATCAGCCGTTCGTCACAGCCCCGCACCACCAATTCGCGCCCAACCGGCACCTCGTCGTGCAGAGCAAGGTTGATGAAATGGCTGATCTTCAGCACGCCGTTGCGCACGGCGATGCCCGCCACGGCGATGAAGCCGATCATGGCGGCCAAACTGAGATCCTCGCCGAACAGCCACAGGGCGGCGACGCTGCCGATCAAGGCCAACGGGATGTTGCCCATGATGATGATGGTCAACACCGCCGACCGATAACGCTGGTAGAGCACCAGAAACACCATCGCGGCGGAGAGCGCCGCCAAAGCGGCCATGACGCCACGGCTGTCTTCCTCTTGCCGGAAGTTACCCTCCAGATTGGTGCTGTAGCCCTGGGGCAGCGGCGTCGCGGCGATGGCCGCGCGCATCTTGGCGACGATGGCCGACAGATCGGAGCCATCCGTGTTGGCCGTCACCGCGATGCGGCGCATGCCGTTTTCGCGCATGATCTGGTTGGGGCCGTCGGTGTTGACCACAGCGGCGATGGAGGACAGCGGCACATAACCCGCCGGGGTTTCCATGCGCAATTGCGCCAGCGCCTCCATCGAACGGTCGGCGTCCGACAGCTTCATCAGCACGTCGAACCGCTTGCCGTCGTCGATCACCTGCGACACCACCCGCCCGTTCGACAGGCTTTCCAACGCCTGCGTCATCGCCGCCGGGGTCACGCCGAACAGCTTGGCGCGGGCGTAATCCATGGTGATGCGGATCTGCGGCACCCGGACCTGCTGTTCGACCAGCAGATCAAGCAGGCCCGGAACCTCCGAGAAACGCTGCTGGAAGTTTTCCGCCAGCACGCGCAGCGTGCCGAGGTCGTCGCCGTAAATCTTCAGCACGATGGCGCCGCGCACGCCGTTTTGGGCCACCTGCATGCGCGAGGTCAGGAACTGCGTCACCGTCAGATCGACCGGCAGAATGGACAGGCGATGGCGCAAATCCTCGATCACCTCGGCCCGGCTGCGCTTGCCCAGCGCGATGCGGATCGGGAATTCGCTGGCGCTGACCGGATCGGCGTCCTCGTCATTTTCGTTGCGGCCGGTGCGGCGCGACACGCTGATGACTTCCGGCACCTGAAGGATCAACTGCTCGGCCATCTGGCCGATCCGCACGGAATCCGTCAGCGAAATGCCCGGCTTGTTGAGCACCTGAACATACAGCGTCCCTTCGTTGAAGGGCGGCAGGAAGGAGCGTGGCAGGAAGGGCAAGGTCAGCGCCGCCAGCGTCACCAGCCCGGCGGCGGCCAACAGCAGGCTTTTCTGATGATCCAGCGCCCAATTGAGCGCGCGAAGGTTGGCGGCCTTCATCATCATGACCGGCTTGCTGTGATAGGACGCGCCCAATTCCTTCATCCCCGGCAGGAAGTAGGAGCACAAGACGGGCGTCAGCGTCATCGACACCACAAGACTGGCGAAGATCGAGACGATGTAGGCCAAGCCCAGCGGCCCGAACAACCGCCCCTGCTCACCGGGCATGAAGAACAGCGGCATGAAGACGAGAAGAATAATCATCGTCGCGTAGACGATGCCCGACCGCACTTCGCCCGAGGCGTCGGCGATCACCGTCAACACCGGGCGCGGCAAACGCCGTTCCCGATTTTCGGTCAGGCGACGCAGGATGTTTTCGACATTCACCACCGAATCATCGACCAACTGGCCAATGCCGATGGCGATGCCGCCCAGCGTCATCGTGTTGATCGTCGCGCCCATCAGATGAAAGGTGATGATCGTCACCAACAGCGAAATCGGAATCGACAGCATCGCGATCAGCGTCGTCTGCACGTTCATCAGGAAGGCCAGCAGCACGATGACCACGATGATGATCGCGTCGCGCAGCACATGCTTGACCGTGTCGATGGAGTCGCTGATGAGTTCGGCTTGACTGTAAGAGATGTGTTCGGCGTGAACCCCGCGCGGCAGGCTGGGAGCCAACCCTTTCATCATCTCCTCGACCGCCGCCGCCGTGTTGACGGTGTTGGCGTTGGGGTGCTTCAGGACCGACAGCAGAACCGCCGGACGCCCGTTGAAGCTGCCGTCGCCGCGCTTGACCTTCGACGCGAAGCCGACCTCGCCAAGTTGGCTCAAGACGACCGGCTTGTCCTCGCGGTAGGTCACGACGAGGTTGCGGATGTCTTCCAGGCTGCGGCTGCGGCTGACGTTGCGGATGATGAATTCGGAATTGTGCAGGTCGTTGAAACCGCCGCTGCTGTTGGCGCCAAAGGCGCTCAACGCCTGCTCGACCTTGGCGATGCTGATGTCGAGCGTGCGCAGACGGCCCAGATCCGGGGTGAAGCGGAACTGACGCACGTCGCCGCCGACCGTGTAGACCTGCGACACGCCTTCCACCGCCATCAGGCGCGGGCGGATGGTCCAATCGGCCAGCTCGCGCAGCGCCATCATGTCCGGGCCGTCGGTGGTCAGCGCGATCTGCAAGATGAGGCCCGCCACCGACGACATCGGCGCCAATTGCGGCGACACCGAATCCGGCATGCGGTCGCGCACCATGCCGATGCGTTCGGTCACGATCTGGCGGTTGCGGTAGGGATCGGTGCCCCACTGGAATTCCGCGTAGATCAGCGAGAAGCCGGGGCTGGACACGCTGCGCACCCGCGACACGCCGGGCATGCCGTTCAGCACGGTTTCCAGCGGGAAGGTGACGAGCTGTTCAACCTCTTCCGGGGCCAGACCACCAGCCTCCGTCACCACGGTGACGACCGGCTGGTGCAGCTCCGGCAACAGGGCGATCGGCATGTCGCGACCGATCATCACCCCCCAAATGGTCAGAAGGAGGGTCAGGATCAGAACCGGGATGCGCTGATGCAGGCAAATCCCAACGAGCGCTTGAAACATTCTTTTGTCCCGTCAGGCGGTTCCGGCGCCGACCAAAGGCGGCAGATGGCGGCGGCGGCTGCGCCACGCCAGGAAGCCCAACCCGGCGAAAGCGGCCAGGCCAAGGCTGTACCACATGGGGCGCAGGCGTCGTTCGACGGTCTGGGGCGGCGCGCTCGGCGCGACCACCAAATCGGCGACCATCTGGCCGTTGGCCAGCGTGGTGTTGACCAACACGGTCAGCGCGGTGTGACCGACCACCGGCTCGAACGGCCCGGCCCGGTACACGCCCGGCGCCGTTTCCTTCAGAACCAGTTCGGCTTTCGGCGTCTTGATCCGCACGCTTCCGCCCGGAACCGGAGCGTTGTCGCTCAACCGATCAAGAAACGCGTAGATGTTGTTGTTCGCGGCGATGACGACGACCCCAACCGGGCCGACCGCCGCCGCCACGCGCGGCGACTCCCGGCCTTCGTCGGATTCGGCGAAGGCGTTGGTCGCAAACGCGCCGACGCTCAAAACCATCATCGCGGCAGCCATCCCAAGCGCGCGCGGCGCGAAGAAGGCGCTGCCTGAAACGGTACGGATGCAAGCCATGGCGTTCGTCCTCCCTGGTTCTTGGGCGTTACTGCAACTGAATCAGCAACCGCGTGCCCTGCGTGACGATCTGCGCGCCCGGCGTCAGCCCGGCGGTTATCAGCACGCTGCGGCCATCGATCAGTTCGGTTTTGACCGTGCGCGGCACGAAGACCTCTGGGGCCACATGCTCCCACACCTGATCCAAGCCGCTGGCGCCGGTGACGACCGCGTCGCGCGGCACCGCGATGCCGCTGCGCGAGGTCTGCTTGCTGCGGATGGCGACCGTCACCGGACGCCCGACCCGCAAGCCGGGAATCGGCTTGTCGATGCGGAACATCAGCGGCACCGCCTGCTGCTGCAAGGCAAGCCCGCTGCCGACGAAGCCGATGTCGAGCGTCTCGCCTTCCGGCGTCATCGCCACGGCGGCGTCCACGGCGGCGGCGGTCTTGGCGACGTCGGGATCGGCGGCGACGGCCTCGACCCACAAGCGGTTTGGGTTGACGATCTCGAAAATCTTCTCGCCCGGATGAACAATCCGGCCATTGATCGCGTTGGAGACTGAAATCACGCCGTCGGTGGAGGCGCGCAGAACCTCTTGCGTCTGGAGCATCGGCAACAGGGACGAGCGCTCGCGCCGCAGACCTTCCAGCCGCATTTCCGATTGGATGATCTTGCCGTCGCGGAACGGGACGAACCAGAACTGCTTCATCAGCTCCAGGCTTTCCGCCGTGATGCGGATCTCGTTGGTCAGCCGGGCCACCTCCCGCCGCACCTGGGTGCGGTCAACCACGCCGACCGACGGCGTGACGTAACCAAGCACCTGCCCTTCCTTGACCGTGTCGCCCAACACCGGCAAGCCGGTTTTCGGCGCCTCGATCCGGCCAATCAGGCTGGTTTCGACGTCGCCATGGGCGTTGGGATCGGGAATGATCCGGCCCGGAAGCTGAACCGACAGCGCGGTCTTCGCCGTTTCGACCTTTTGCGTGCGCATGTCGAACAGGCGCTGCAACGGCTTGGGCACAAAGAACGACCCGTCGGCGCGGCGGCGCGCCTTGTCGAACACGAAATCGGTGAACAGCTTGGGATCAAGCGGCTCGCTCGCCGTTTCCACCCCGGCGACGGTCGGCGTCGGCTTGACCACCGGCGTCGTCGATTCCGCCACAGCAGGTTCAGCGACCGCAGGTTCAGCGACTGGGGCGACCGGCGGCGCGTCCGTTGCTGGAGCCGCCACGGTCACAGGGGCTGACGGCGCGGCGGGGGCGGCCTCGGACGTCTTGGCTGGCGCCGCGCTCGCTGGCGCAGGCGGGGCGCCCGGCGCCCGACCGTCGGTGATCTGATCGTTCAGGCCGTTGAGTTCCGGTTCGCCGGTGCGAAAGCTGTTGAGCGGGGTGCCGTTGGCGCCGAAGACGTAGGCGACTTCCCAGGCGAATTGCCCGACCATCTGGCTGGCCGATTGCATCGAGGCGCCAACCGTCTTGAAGGGCGTCGCCAGCATGCCGCCCACGCTCATCAGCGCCGAGGCGCCCGACGACGCGATCCCGACGCCGCCATCGACGACGCGGGTGGCGGCCTTTTGCGCGGTGTCCATCACGCCCGGTTCCGGCGGGGGCGGCACGGTGCGGCCACCGGACATGACGGTCAGGTCGGCGTCGTCCGCAGCCGACCGTGACCACCAAGACGCGCCCGCCGACTGGTCAAAGGTCAGAGCCGTCAACGCAACGGCGCCAAACAAGACCGCAAGATTAAGCCGCATCACGCGGACCCTCCCCCTGACGTCCGCCACAACGGCGCAGCAATCATCGATTGCATTATTTTTCCTGGAGGTTTTACCTTTTCAGGAATTCATCATGCCTCAATTTTGCACCGCAAGAAAGGTTCTTGTCGCTGGATGAAAACCCTGAAATCAATATGTTGCAAATGGTTACAAGCCTGAGACGACAATCAGACCAGGATGTGGGTGTTACTGTTGATCGCCACCATAAGGGGCGCCGGCGGTTGACGCGCCGGCGCATTGGGCGTCGCGAATCCGGGTGTACAAACCACGCTCGAGCGCATAGGCGTCAACCTGCGATTCACGGACAAAGCTCTCGATGAAGCCATCCTCCAGGTAACGCACCATGCCGTCGCTGGTCCGGTAGGTCATATACCCTTGCAACCCCAGAGCGGAATAGGTTCCCACCATCGTCGCCGTGCGCCCCAGCAGATCCCGCCCGTTGGTCGGCCCCAAGAATGGCAGAACCATATAAGGTCCGGCCCCAACCCCCCATTGGCACAACACAAGCCCCAGATCATCCTGCTGACTCTTCATGGCGTATCGCGTGGCGGCCACATCGTACCAGCCGCCGAGGCCCGCCGTGGTGTTGATGAGAAAACGCCCAAGCGACGCGCCCGCGTTGGGGAAATCCGCCCGCAGGCTGCTGCTGACAGCGGTCCAGGGTTCGCGCAAATTGGCGAACACGTTGGAAATCCCGGCCCGCGTGCTGTTCGACAAACGGCTTCCATAGGCTTGGCGCAGCGGCTCCAGCGCGCTGGAATTGACGCTGTTGTTGAAGGCGAACATCGCCCGGTTGTAGGATTCCCACGGATCGAAGGCCGTCAGATCAAGCGCCTGGGCCGAACGCCCGGCGGTCAGAGACGCCAGCAGCGAAAGCGAGAGCGCCAACACACGGATGCTCTTCATAACTGTGGTTCCTCTGTTCAATCCGAAATCGGACACGCCAAAATTCTGGCGGGCGGCCTCACTGTAGCGGGAAGCAACCACCGACGAAAGCGGGTCGCGGCCCAAACGCGCAGGCTTCATTGGACGCGCGGACCGCCGCAGGCGTATCATCAGCCTCGGCTTCACCACCACAGCGCTTGAACCCCAGCCATGCTGTCGATCTTTGGATATTCCGTTCGCCTGTTGATTGCGATGCTGGTCATCTTCGGCAGCTTCAACCCGTCCGGCTATTCCTATTATCACTGGCTGCAACAGGATGTGGGCGACTGGGCGGTGAAGCTGTTTGTCGGATTGACGCTGACCGTGGTCCTGTATCTTCAACTCAACGCGATGTGGCGGTCGATGCGTCTGGTTGGCACATTGATGCTGACGACGATCAATCTGGCCGGGATCTGGTTGGCGTCCGATCTGGGCTTGGTCGATCTGCACGACCGCATCCAACTGACGCTGACCATTCAAATCGCCCTGACCGTCCTTCTTGGCACCGGATTTTGCTGGTCGCACATCCGCTATCGCCTCAGCGGCCAGATGGATTCGGAGAACATTGCGCTGTGACCCGCCATCCGTCCTCCTCCCCTCTCCATAAAGGCGGCGCCGTCGCAAGAGCCACGTCGGCATGAAGTTTCCTGGCCTTTTCTCCCGAATCTTGAGCTGCTTTCTTTTGGTGTTCGCCACCTGGAATCCGCTTGGCTATTCCTACCTGGACTGGCTGCTCACCAACGATGGGTCTTACGCCTCGGCAAAGTTTTTTGTCGGGGCGATCCTGGTCAGCGCCTACATCGTTTATCTGCGGGTGACGTGGCTGGCTCTGCGGGTCATGCGCAGCGCGATCATGGCCACATTGGCGATCTCGGGCTATTTCGCCTTGCGGCATGTCGGCTTGCTGGACGCCAACGCGCCGTTCTGGTCCAGCTATTTTCTGCTCATTCTCGTCTCAACCCTGCTCAGCATTGGCATCTGCTGGGCGCATGTGAAACGGCGCCTGACGGGCCAGTCCCAAGTGCTCAGCCCGCCGCCGTAACGGGCTGCGCCTCATGCCTAACGGGCTGCGCCTCATGGGGTGGACGGAAGAGACGGGTCAGCGCGCCGGGGCGGACAGCGCCGCTTTCAGGTTTTCCCGGAATTCGGCGCGCTCCGGAGCGCGGTCGATCGCCTTCTGGAACATCTCGCGCGCCTCGACCGTCTTGTTCTGGTCGCGCAGGAACTTGCCCCAGGCGTTGTAGAGATCGGCGTAATTGGAGTCGGCCTGTTCAGCCCGTTGGAACATCGTCAGCGCCTCTTCCGGGCGTCCGGTGGCGGCCAGCGACACGCCCCACTGCGTGTAAGCGTGCGGGTAGCGCGAGCGCTTTTCCGCGTCGATGGTCAACACCTCCTTGTATTTGGCGATGGCGTCCTCATGCTTGCCTTTCGCGGCGAGCGCCACGCCAATGTTGTAAACCGGCAGAACAAAATCCGGGCGCATCGTCCGCGCCTCGTTGAACTTCATGATCGCGTCGTCCGGCTTGCCCTGTTGCAAAAACACCAGACCTTGCAGATTGACCGCCCAATAACGCTCGTCCTTGGGCATGACGATCATGCAATTGCGCAACTCACGCAGCGTGTTGCTGTAGTCCTTGCTGCCGGAATCGCGCGTCGTTTCATAATAATAAGACGCCACGATGTAGGGATCGATGAAACGAACCAGATCAATCGCCACCGGACGAATCAACTCCTCGGGACGGGCGCCGCGCGCCGAGATGCTGATTGTGCGGCCAGCTTTGCGATCCTCGCCACGGACGGCGAACTCATAGTCCTTTTCCAGCTTCACCATCTCGCCGCTGAAGATAAAGGTGACGAGGCCCAGAACCTCCTGCGTCGCCTTGATCGGCTTGAGGAACTCGAACTGGTCGGCCACGACCTTGACCGCCGTTTCATCGTCGGTCAGTCCAACTTTTTGTTGCTCTTTGGCGGTGCGGGCGGCGCGGCTGATCCCCCGCACCTCGGTGGCCAAACGCGAGGCCATCACATGCGGGGTAAAGCCGTCTTCCGCCACAACATCGGGAACAGTGATGTCACGGAACAAAACGGAGCTTGAGTCAAAAAAAACCGAATAGCCAAGGAACGCCGAAAGGGCGAGCGCCGGCACCGTCAAAATCCCAAAATCCATCGCTGTTCCCCCAGCCCATCAGCCGTTTCGCGCGGGTTTGGGCAGAGCGCGGGCAGGCATGTCGCGCGCTCGCTCACCCCCCGCATCCTATTGAAAAAACAATACGGTCTTCCCAGCCAACTGTCGATACGCCTGCGTCAGGACCATCCCCGGCTTGACCAATCACCCGATCACGAGCTTTTGACGCTCGTGTTGATCCCGTGCTGGATGTTTCCAGCCACACGCACGGGTTTCGGCCGACGCCGGAACAGCCCGAACACATGGTAGCGGTACTCTTGCAACAAGAGCAGAGCAACCGCGATGGACCAGAAATTCAGACGATTCAGCAGCCATAGGCCCGATAGGACCACATGGATCAGCAAACCGGCGGCCAACAGCGCCATCAAGACGTCCAGCAGAAACGACAGCAGCATCGGCCCGCGCACGCCGGACGCCAGCGTCACGCCGACATCGACCGCGAACAGCGTCGCGACCACCATGACGACGACGCCGAAGTTCAAATGGGGATCGTCGTTCAGCAGAACCGCGACCAGATCATGCGGCGCGTCGCCCAGCCGCTGCATCAGCAGCATGGCGAATTCGGACAAGGAGAGATCCCAGGGACCGCCCGCGCCGAAGATGGCGTCAAAGGTGAAGCTTCCCGGTTCCCAAGAGGCGGCGACCATGCACGCGCCAAGGGCCAAACCGCTGTAGGTGGACAGCGCGGGGCGCCAGGAGCCATAGGGATGATGCAGATGCGCCGCGTCGCTCACCCGGTACCAAAGGGCAAAGGGCAGCGCCAGCAGGAGCGGGATCTCCAACGCGATCAAAAAGCTGGAATGCAAAAAATTCAGGATGTCCATGCGCCCCGGCCCCCGTGCTTCCTGGGCATTGCGACATCAAGGCCGAAACGCCGCCCCGTTCAACAGGGCGGCGACCTCATCAAACCTCGACGTTTTTGTACCAACGCTTGGAACGCAGAAGACCGGCGCGGCGGGGTTCCCAACCATTGTCGATCATAATCGACTTGATCTGACGCTTGGCCTCATGCTCGCCAATGGCGTCGTTGGAAAAATCCCGCAAAATGGCGGAGGTTTGCAGGAATTGGTCCTTGCTGATCTTGCCCTTCTTGCCGGCGTGACGTTCGAGAACCTGACGAATGCGGTGGTTGGTTTCGCTTTCAAACACGAACTCCTCATCCGCAGCCACCGTGCGCAGCAGACCGCGCGCGTCATCCAGCGACAACTCGAAACGAGTCACGCCCTCTTCGAGGATCCGACGCTCCGTCTCCCGGCTGATGAAGGCGCTGGTCAGACCGTTGAGCTTCACAAGATCGGCAAAACGCTTGCGAGCGTCGTCGTTGGCGGACATGGAGCTTCCTTATCGAAACGGAACAGGATTCAGTGCGGAACGGCATGGTTTGGAATTCCAAACCATTGGATGCAGACCTCTTGCAGCCTTGACCAGCCCCGACGCGGCTCATTTAGGGTCGGCACACATTGCGATGTCAAGGTAGGAGACGCCTGGAACTTGTTAAAATCGATGTCATAATTCGTGGCGATTCACAGTCTTCACCTCGGGCGGGCCAAGTCCACAACCATGGCGACGCCTCCGTCGGCGGCGCATCGCTCGCCCATGCAAAAATACGCCATCGACCATCCAGGACAGGCCCCCAACAGGGATGACGCGTCGCTCAATCGGCCTCGCGGATCATCGATGGTTGGGACAATCAATCGCACCCCGGAATCGTTGCGGGCCACCTGCCCCAGCCCACGCAACCGTTCGACACAGGCCAATTCGGCGCGTTGCCGCTCTTCCTCCCCCGACTCGGCCAGACGGGCGGCGCGGACATACAGGCCAACGCCCATGCCCGCGAACATCGCGCCAAGCACGGTCAACAGGATGGTCAGGAAGCGGGCGGTTTTGGCGTCAAACATGAGATTGGGGCGTTAAACCTAAAATCAGAACATCGTCGCAACACGGGTCACAGCGCCTGCCGGGCCAACTGGTCGGCCATTTGCAGCATCGGCAAGATGGTCAAGCCGAACAGCACCATGCCGGACAGGCCGAGAAACACAATGCCGACGCCGCGCATCGCCGGCTGGGCCAGCCCGACGTTCAACAGGTACAGGTCGCGCTGCTGAAGCGCCAGCGCTTGCAGCGTGCGCGCCACCTCGGCCCGGCTGTCCGCCGCCGCCAGAGACGCGCGGTCGGTCGGGTGGATCGAGCGCAGGGCGTCGGTCCAGGGCCGTCCGACGACGACGGCCCTTGCCGCCTGCCGCAACTCGCCGCCCAAGGCGCCGCCGCCCGCCGACTCGGCGGTCAGCGTCAACGCCTTGTCCATCCCCACCCCCGACCCGATCAGCAGGGCCAGCTTGTGAAAGGTGACATACTGCTCCAGCCCCATCGCGATGTGGCGGTAGACCGGCAGCACGCGGAACAGACGATCCACCGCCACTGGGGCGATCCGCCGCCCGACGATGTTCAAAAAGGCGACGCTGGCCAAACCGCCGAGAAACAGCAGAACCACCAACGTGCTGAGATTGGACGACAACACGATCCATTCGACGTCCACCTTGGTGCGGGCGTCGCGAAACAAATCGGTGCCCAGCAGCCAAGGGGTCAGGACATGGGTGGTCAGAATCATCGTCACCGCCCCCAGCAGGGCGTGGGCCACCGCCACCCACAGGCCGCTGCGGAACTCGCGCGTCGGCTTCAGCAAATCGGCCTCGAACCCGGCAGCGTTGCGCAGAGCCTCCGACGTGCCGACGCCATGGCCGCCCGCCCGCACCAGGGCGATCACGGTGAGGGGGAAATCGGCGGGCTGCCGCTCCATCGCCGTCGGCAGATCGTCGCCGATCTCCACCGCGTCGGCCATCCGCTCCGCCACCCGCCGGATGCGCCCGTCAAAGGAGGCGGCCAGACGGCGCAGCGCCTCGGCCAGCCCGACGCGGGAATCGAGCATCGACGCCAGCCGGATGAACAGGATGTGCCGTTCGTTGTGGCTCAAGGTGCGCCCAAGGCTCCAGGCCGGGCGGCGGCGCACCGCCAACACCCGCCCGCGCCCGCTGACCTGCGCGCGCGCCGTGTCGGCGTCGCTGGCGTCCACCAGCAGCGTGCGCGCCTTTCCGGCGGCGATCAGGCGGACCTCAAAGCGCGGCACGCGGTGCCTCCCCCTCTCGGTTCCGGCGGAATCAGCCGCCCTGTTCGACAAAGACGGTGACGGTCGGGCGGACGACGACGAACAGCGCCTCTTTCGTGATCGTCTGCGCCCGGTGGCCGATCACCGAGGTGGCGCCGCCCGGCGCGGGGCTGGCCGAAGACTCCCCCTCGGGCCGGGTCGCCACCGGATCGGCGTTGTCGTAGCTGGCGTTGTCCACCTGAAGCCCGCCCAGCACCACCGTGTTTCCGGCCAACACGCGGACGATGTCGTTCAGCGCCTGTTCCTGGGTCTGCGGCTGGGTGATGGTGCCGACCTGGTTGCCCGCCGACAATTGGACGAAGCGCACCAGACTGTTGACCAGGATGTTCAGGTCCGCCGTGACGATGCGGGTGTCGGCGTCGTAGAAGGGCGTCAGCTTGATGGTCAGGCCGGTCTTGACCGTGGTGGTTTGCGCCGACCCCAGCAGGGCGCCGGATCCGCTGCTGGAACTTCCGCCCAGCGTGTTGACGCCGACGCCGCTGACATAGGGGATCTCCTGGCCGCTGCGCAGCGTCACCTGCGCGCCGGACAGGGTGTGGACCTCGACATTCTGTTTGGTGTCGGCGGTGCCGAATTTCGACAGATAATCAATGGCCCCCGCCACGGTGAACGCCCCGCTCACCCCCAACAGCTTCCCCGTGGGCGAGGTCGCCCACGTCAACGGCCCGCCCGCCGTGACGGTGGAGGTGTTGCCGCTGGTCGTCGTGCCGGTGGTGGACGTGCTGGTGGTGGAGGTGGAGGTGGTTCCGCTGGTGGATGAGCTGCTGTTGAAGCCAAGCGCCAGCTTGCTCCAGTCGAACCCGGTGGCCGAACTGTCGTTCAGCGTCAGCGACACCACCGCCATCTGCACCTTGACCATCGCCATGTTGCGGTGGATGCGGTCGATGTAGGGGCGAACCACCTCGGCGTAGAGGCTGGGCGGGGCGGAGAACAGGATTTGCCCGCCGCGCAGCGAGGGCGTCAGGTCCGACACCCCCATGCTTTTCAAATCCTCGGTGATCGAGCGGATGACGTCGGGAATCTGCGGCACCGTGAAGGCGTAGCGGTCGCGGTCGGTCAGAAACAGCGTGCCGTCCTGCCACCAGGACACGATGCCCATGCCGCCCTGCAACACGCTGGTCAGTTCCGCCACCGTCCCGGAAAAGGCGCGGAAGGGCAGCGCCCGGCGCAGCATGTCGGCGTCGCTCGCCTGCTCAAACCGGGTGGCGACGCGGACGCCGCTGTAGCTGAGCATCGACACCAGCCGATCCAGCGTGTTTTCCCCCGATGGGTAGCTGACGGAAATCATCCGCTGCGCCATGACGGCGGGCAGCCGCTCGCGCACCGAATGGACCACCAGCATGCCCCGGTTGACCGGCACCACCGACACGGCGGGCGCGCCGTCGCTTTCCAACCGCTCCGTCTGGGCGCGCAGAATCTCGGTGCGCGGCGGCAGAGCGCCGACGGACGGCAGCGTGCAGGCGGCCAAAGACCAAGCCGCCAGAGCCGCGCCGGTCAGCCGGAAAACGCCGCGAGGAGAAAGGCGCATCATCGTCCGCAAGCTCCGGCCCCGCCCGACGACGGGGGAAAGGCGCGCGGATCGACCAGAAAGGGCGACCCGGCGCGGTCCTGAAAGAAGGCCTGCCCGTCCAGGCAACCGATGAACACGGCCCCCTGCGGCACCGGCTCCGGCCCGGACGACGCCAGACCAACGGACCCGCCGCCGGGCGGCGGCGCGGCAGACGAGCCGCCGCCCATAAAACTCGGCAAGGCCGGAAGCCCCGGCAGACCAGGCGGCAGGCTGGTGTTGGTCGAGGTCGATGGCGGGGCGGCGGGCGGCGGCGGGCGGCGGGCCACGGCGTCTTGCAACGGTTTGGGCGCGCCGGAAATGTCGCGCCCGCTCAGCGCGTCCACCACGGTCTTGACCAGCCGTTCTTCAGCGGCGGCCACGGCGCGATCAATGCGCTTTTGCAGCCGCGCTTCCATGTCGTCGCCGCGTTCGGTCGGCGGAAGAAAGGGGTTGGCTTCAATGGCCAGAACGGGTTGTGGCCCCATCACGACGGCGGCGACCGCCAGCGCGCGCGACATCCGCCACAGCCTTGCCCTGTCTGTTGCGTTCATCCCCGCCCGACCATGCCCGTGACCGTTCCACCCCACCATCAGCTATACGCCGTCCGGCGTTTCCGGCGCAACCGGCGCGGTGGAATGTGGCGGGGGGACGGAAACGCGCTCGGCTCACCCGGCCCCTCCCTGCCTTGCGGCGGACAAAGGGCCGGGTGAGAACAATTCAGCGCGCTTGGCTCACGCCTGTTCAGCCGCCAGACGACGGGCGTTCGCGCGGACTTTGCGGTAGGCGGGCTTCACGCTGGCGGCGGTGATCGAGGCCGCCGCTTCGGCGAAGCGCAGGCTGGCGTTGACGCTGGCGTCCACCACCTGGGCGAAGGCCTTGCGTTGGATCTCCGCGAGATCCGTCGGCGACTGGCAACGGGCCAGACCGTTGAACACCAGCGCCGCCGCTTGGCTCTGTTTGGTCAGCATGGTCATCCAGGCCGCGCCGAATTCGCCCAAGCCATGGGCGACGGCCTGGAAAGCCTCAACCGACGCCTCGACCTTTTCCGATCCCATGCGGAGGAATTCGGGGTTGGCGAAACCCGTGGGCGTCCCCATCGCCGCCGCCATCATCGCCGTGCGGTAGCCAATGGTCTGCGCGGCGGCAATTCCCATCTCGCCACTGCGCATCCCGGTCTTCGCGAACGTGTCGGCCACGGCGCTCAGACGCTCCGCAGGATGTCCGTCGCCGCTCATGTTGTCAGCCATTAGGTTCGCCTCGTTTGTGTGCATCGCCCAGAGTATCATGCTGCACTGCAACATGATACTCTGGTACGAAGCATTACGCTTCGGCGAGGGCGCGGTCCAGGTCTTCGATGATGTCCTGGGGATCCTCCAGGCCAACCGACAGGCGCAGCAGGCTGGGTTTGATCTTGGCCGCGACCTTTTCCTCGTCCGTCAGCTTGGAATGGGTGGTGGTCGCCGGGTGGGTGATGAGGCTCTTGGAATCGCCAAGATTGTTGGAAATCATCACCATGCGCAGACCGTTCAGCGTGTTGAACGCCTCGGTCTTGCCGCCCTTCAGGAAGACCGACAGCATGTTGCCGCCGCCGGTCATCTGCTGGCGCACCAGATCATGTTGGGGATGGCTCGTCAGCAGCGGGTAGAGCACCCGCTCCACCTTCGCGTGGCTTTCCAGGAACTGCGCGACCTGGAAGGCCGCCGCCGACTGGGCGTGCACCCGCAGTTCCAGCGTCTCCATGCCCTTCAGCAGCAGCCAGGAATTGAAGGGCGCCAGCGTCGGGCCGATGTTGCGCAGGAAGGGGTGAATGACCTCGGTGGCGTATTTCACATCCTTGGCCAGGATGACGCCGCCCAGGCAACGGCCCTGCCCGTCGATGTGCTTGGTCGCCGAATAGATGATGATGTCGGCGCCGAACTCGAACGGGCGTTGCAGGACCGGCGTGGCGAAGGCGTTGTCGACGACAACGAAGGCGCCCGCCTTGTGGGCCAGATCGCAAACCGCGCGCAGATCGACGACCTCCAACCCCGGATTGGACGGGGTTTCTAGGAACACCGCTTTGGTCGGCTTGGACAGCGCCTCTTCCCACGCCGTCAGGTCGGTCCCATCGACGAACTCAACCTCGATGCCGTAGCGCGGACAGAGTTCTTTGATGATCCAATAGCAGGAGATGAACAGCGCGCGCGGCGCGACCACCCGGTCGCCCGAACGCAGGCCGCTCATCAACGCGCCATGCACCGCCGCCATGCCGCTGGCCGTGGCGTAGGCCCAGGCCGCGCCCTCATACTCGGCCAGACGATCCTCAAACATCGCGTTGGTCGGGTTGCGGAAGCGCGAATAGACGTGACGCGTGCCATCAACGGCGAAGGCGTTCTCCGCCTCTTCCGCCGAGCCGTAGACGAAGCCGGAGGTCTGATACAGCGCCTCGCAGGTCTCGTCAAAGGACGAGCGGCGGATGCCGCCATGGACCAGCTTGGACCGGGGCCGCAGGCCCGTGACGTTCGGAGTGCGATGATCGGTGCGGGACATAAGCCGCGTCTCCCCTCGATGCTGCCGGTGGGGCGAAGCCGGCCACAAACGAAAAACGCCCCGACCGATCGGGTCGAGGCGCGGACGCGGCTCGGACCTTTTTAGCGGATTGTTTTACGTGGCCCGCAAGCCGGTCGACCAAATCACCACGTTGAATCCGCTTGTACGACCGGCGCGGCGGAGCGTCAAGAGCGCTCGCCGCATTTCTGTCACGACTCCGTCGCATCCGCTGGCGGGCGCTTCAGAAAGCCGGTCAAGTCGGCCAGCCGCGCGCCCCCCAGCAAATGGGCCAACCCGCCGAACACCGCCATGCCGCCCAGCACCAGAACGCCCAGCGCGGCGAAACGAACCATGGTCGCCGGATGCGCCAGCCACGGCGCCAGCGCCGCGCCGCCAAGCGCCAGCGCCGCCCCCATGCCGACCGCCGCCGCCGCGATGCGCGGCCCGCGCCGCATCAACCGCGCGTCGAGCGACAACAGCCCGCGCTTGCGCAGGGCGACCACCAGCAGGCCGACGTCCAGCCACGCCGCCAGCCCGGTGGCGAGCGCGATCCCGACATGCCCCAGCACCGGCAGCAAGGCCAAAGCCAGCGCGACGGTGGAGACCGTGACGATGATGGCGACGCGCACCGGGGTGGCGGTGTCCTGCCGGGCGAAAAAGGCGGCGTTCAGCGATTTGGCGATGACATAGGCCGGAACCCCGACGGCGTAAGCCGCCAAGGCCATGGCGGTCGCCTGGGTTTCGGTTGGGCCGAAGGCCCCCCGCTCAAACAGGACCGCCACCATCGGCCCGCCCGACACGCCCAGCGCCACGGCGGCGGGCAGCCCCAGCAGCAGGCTGAACTCCAGCGCCCGGCTCAGATAATGGCGGACCTTCTCCTCGTCCCCCGCCGCCGCGTGGCGGGCCAACACCGGCAACAGCGCCGTGCCGATGGCGATGCCGATCACCCCCAAGGGCATCTGGTTCAAACGGTCGGCGTAATAGAGGAACGAGACCGATCCCGACGGCAGCAGCGACGCCAGAACGATGTTGAGGAACAGGTTGATCTGCATGACCCCCGCCCCCAACGCCCCCGGCCCGACCAGCCGGAACAGCCGCCGCATCCCCTCGGTGATCCGGGGCCGCCGCAGCCGCAAGACAATCCCGGCGCTTCGGCAAGCCCAGGCCAGCCACAGCAGTTGCACAACGCCCGACAGAGTCACCGCCGCCGCCATCGCCCGCCCCGGCTCCCACCCCAGACGCGGCGCGGTCAGCAGCGCCGCCACCAAAGTCAGGTTGAAGGCGATGGGCGCGGCGGCGAACGGGCCGAAACGGTCCAACGCGTTGAGGATGCCGCCCAACAGCGCGACGAGAGAGATGAGCGTCAGATAGGGAAAGGTCAGCCGCGCCAACTCCACCGCCATGGCGAATTTGGCTGGCTCGTCGCTGAAGCCGGGGGCCAGCCCCAGCATCAGCCAGGGCATCGCCGCCAGCGCCGCCAGGGTGAAAGGCAGCAGGACGGCCAGCAGCACGGCCAACGCCTCTTCGGCGAAACGCACCGCCGCCGCCCGCCCCTTGAGTTGAAGCTCCGCCGCGAACAGCGGCACGAAGGCGACGCCGAACGCCCCCTCGGCGAACAGACGCCGGAACAAATTCGGCAGCTTCAGCGCGATGAAAAAGGCGTCGGCCACCGGCCCCGCCCCCAACACGGACGCGGTCAGAATGTCGCGGGCGAAGCCAGCCAACCGGCTGACCAGGGTCAGGCCACCCACCGTGGCGATGGCGCGGGAAAAGCTCATGCCCGGCGGTATAGCCCGAGGATGGCCGCAGGCAAAGCCTTCTGCGCCCTGGCCTAGCCCGCAAGCGTCCGGGGCAGCCGCAGGGTGAACACCGCGCCGCCATCGGGCGCGTTGCGCGCCGTCAGTTGCCCGCCCAAGGTCTGCGTCGCCAGATTGTAGGCGATGTGCAGCCCCAGCCCGACGCAGTTCTCATGCCGGGCGGTGGTGAAGAAGGGATCGAAGATCTTCGGCAGCACGCTGTCCAAGATCCCCTGCCCGTCGTCGCTGTGCGTCACCTCGATCCAGTCGTCGCCCACCGCCTGGATGTCGATGGTGATCCGCCCGCTCTGTTCGGGGCGGAAGGCGTGGGTCAGGGCGTTGCGCACCAGATGGGTCAGCACGCGGGCGAAGGCGCCGGGGTAGCTTTCGATCTGCAACGCTTCCGGACACACCAACATCACCCGATGACCCGACGAGCCGATTTGGGTGTGCAGGCTCAACAGCACGTCTTCGGTGTATTCGCGCAAGTAAAAGACGCGCTGTTCGTCGCCCGTCTGGTCCGCCGAGACCTGTTTGAACATATGGACCAGGGCGGCGATGCGTTCGGTGTTGCCGACCAGCAATTGACCGGCCTCTTGCGCCACCTCCAGAAAGCCCGCCAGGGCGGAACGGGTGAGCGCGTTGGCCCCGAACTGGCGCTTCACATCCTCCGTCCGGCTCAGCATGTGGGAGGCCGTGGTCAGCACCACGCCGACCGGCCCGTTCACCTCATGCGCCACCCCGGCGACCAACTGGCCGAGCGAGGCCATTTTTTCAGTCTGCACCAGACTGTCCTGCGCCGCCTGCAAGTCGGTGTAGGCCTGTTCGACCCGCTCCTTGGCGGCGCGCAGCGCCTCGGCGGCCTGCGCCCGTTCGGTGGTGTCGAGCATCACCCCGAAGACATGGGTCAACCGCCCGTCGAGATCGAAACGCGGCGCGCAGGAGGAGGAGACGTAACGAACGTCTCCCGCCCGGTCGATGGCCCGGTATTCGACATAGACCCGCTTGGAATTGCCGATGACGCTTTCCAGCATGTTGCCGAAGGACAGCCGGTCGTCCGGGTGCAAAATGCCCAGCAGATTGTCGAAGGTCGGGGTGAAATCGCGCGGATCCTGGCCGTAGACCTCGAACGCCTCGTCGTTCCACAGCAAGTCGCCGCTGTGGATGCCATATTCCCAATAGCCGAGATGGCCGGTGCGGTAGGCGTCCTCCAACCGCTGCTTGGCCGATTCAAGCTGGGCCGCCGCCTGCGCCCGTTCGGTCGTGTCCATCATCACGCCGAAGACGTGGGTCAACCGCCCCTCCCCGTCCAGGCGCGGCGCGCAGGAGGAGGAGACGTAGCGGGTGTGGCCATCCTCGTCGCGGACGCGGTATTCGACGTAAAGCCGGGTCGGGTTGCCGATGACGCTTTCCAGCATGTTGCCCAGCGACAGCCGGTCATCAGGGTGCAGAATGGCGAGCAGATTGTCGAAGCTTGGCTCGAACCGCGCCCGGCTGTGGCCATACACGGCGAAAGCGGCGTCGTTCAGCGTCAGAACGCCCGATTGGATGCCATATTCCCAATAACCAAGCTTGGCGGTCTGGCAGGCCTCCTCCAGCTTGGCGGTGACGATCTCCAGGCCGCGTTCCGCCCGGCGATGGTCTGTGACGTCCTGAAGCAGCGCGATCCAGGGCGGCCCGCCAACCCGCGCCGACACGTCGCGCGCGACGCCCTCGCGGTCGGTCAGCCGCACATCGACGGAGGCCCCCGCCTCGGCCCCAGCCAGACCGGCGCTCAGGCGGTCGTCCACCGCCGCGCCGAAGGTTTCGACATAGGCGCGGTTGCCGCGCAACGCTCCGTTGGAGTCGCGAATTAGGGCGGGCAACGGCAAGGCGTCGAACAGCGGCACGGCCGCCGCCCCCGTCTCCATCGCTTCCATCGTCGCCGCCATCAGGGTCTCCGCACGCGCCGCCACACTCAATCGGTCATCGCCCCAACCTGTGGAAGATTAAACGAGCGCCACGCGCCCGCCTATGTCGAAATGACCGGGCTTTGGTCAGGACATAAAGGATCAGGACATAAAGGATCAGGGGATCAAACGGTTCAGATCGAAATCCTGGGCGAAGGCCAGCATCGCCCCCCCGGCGCTGGGGGAGTTCACCCGCAGCACGCCGTTGCCGACCACAGTCGGGAATTTGCTTTTCTGCAAGGCCTGCTGCGTCCGGTCGAGATCGCTGACGCGGATCACCGCGCCGGCGAAAAACGGGCGCGGCGTGGCGAAGGCCGGGTCGCTGGTCCAGGCCCAATGCAGCCGGTCCGGCGTGGCCACCACAATCGGCGTGTCGCCGGTCTCGACCAGACGCGCGGCCCCCCGCTCCGTCACCGAACCGCCGAAGAGGCGGGCGTAGACGGCGGCGGTCGCGGCGGGATCGTCGGAGGCGATGACGAAGGCGGCCAGCCCGGTGGCGCCGTTGGCGTGCTCCAGGCAATCGGGCCGCCACACCACGTCGCCGGTGTGGTGCTGGCACAGGAAGACGCGGCCCCCCGGCGTGGTCGCCGGGTCGATCTGGGTGATGGAGAAACGCGCCTCGCGCGTTCCTTCCGGCAGCTCGACCGGGCGACCGAAATCCAGCGTCTCGGCGGCGGTGAAGCCTGCGGCGGTCAGCGGGTCGCGGGCGGCGCGCGCGTCGGCGGTCTTCAGGGCGATGGCGGCCACCCCCTCGCGCTGGCGCAGGAAGGCGGCGTAATGGGCGTTGATCGGGCGCTGCTCCTCAATGCCCAGCAATTCGATGTAATCGCCGCCCTGGAACATGACCGTGTGATTGGCCGATTTCAGCTCGGTGTGGCGACCGCGCGGGGTGACGGTGAAGCCAAGCCGGGTGTAGGCGTCCTTCGCGGCGTCCAGATCGCGGACGGCGACAACCAGATGATCCAGTCCGAGGCGTTCCCCGGTGATGTCCTGCGTGCTCATGACGGCCCTGCTGGTTGCCGGTTGAAATGCTCCACGCAGCGATAGAACAGCCGTCGGCGGCGAGCAAGCGCGTCGAGCCGTTCCCCCGTCAACAAACCACGCCAAAACAGAAAGCGGGCCGGGCGCCCCGGACAGGCGGCCCCCGGCCCGTAAAGTTCACCACACCACCTGCGAGGGGCGGGTCACAGAGCCTGCTGGAGGTCCGGCAGGGCTTTGAACAGGTCCGCCACCAGACCGTAATCGGCGACCTGGAAGATCGGCGCCTCTTCGTCCTTGTTGATGGCGACGATGATTTTGCTGTCCTTCATGCCGGCGAGATGCTGGATGGCGCCGGAAATGCCGACGGCGATGTAGAGATCCGGGGCGACGATCTTGCCGGTCTGGCCAACCTGATAGTCGTTCGGCACGAAACCGGCGTCCACGGCGGCGCGGCTGGCCCCGACGGCGGCGCCCAGCTTGTCGGCGATGCCCTCCAGCAGCGGGAAATTCTCGCCCGACTGCATGCCGCGACCGCCGGAAATGACGATGCGGGCGGCGGTGAGTTCGGGACGCTCCGACTTCGACAATTCCGCCGACAGGAAGCTGGACAGGCCGGGATCGCCCGCCGAAGCGACGCTCTCGACCGGGGCGGAGCCGCCACTGGTCGCCGCCGCTTCAAACGCCGTGCCGCGCACGGTGATGATCTTCACCGAATCCTTGCTCTGGACGGTGGCGATGGCGTTGCCCGCGTAGATCGGACGCTCGAAGCTGTCCGTCGAGACCACGCCGGTGATGTCGGAAATCGCGGCGACGTCGAGCAGAGCGGCGACGCGCGGCAGCACGTTTTTGCCGACCGAGGTGGCCGGGGCCAGAATGTGGCTGTAACCGCCCGCCAGCCGCAGCAGCAGCGCCGCCACCGGCTCGGCCAACGCGTGCTCATAGGCCGCGTCGTCGGCCAGCAGCACCTTGGCGACCCCGGCGACCGACGCGGCGGCGCTGGCGACGCCCTGCGCGCCCTTGCCCGCGACCAGAAGGTGAAGGTCCCCGCCACCCGCCGCAGAAATTTTCGCGGCGGCGGTGACGGCGTTCAGGGTGGCCGACTTCAGCGAGACATTGTCGTGTTCGGCCAGAATCAGGATCGTCATGGTCAGATCACCCGCGCTTCGTTCTTCAGCTTGTCAACCAGGGCGGCCACGTCGGCCACCTTCACACCGGCGCTGCGCTTGGCCGGTTCCACCACCGTCAGCGTGGTCAGTCGCGGCGCCACATCCACGCCCAAGGCGTCCGGCGTGACGGTTTCCAGCGGCTTCTTCTTCGCCTTCATGATGTTGGGCAGCGAGGCGTAACGCGGCTCGTTCAGGCGCAGATCGGCGGTGACGATGGCCGGGAGCTTCAACGCGACCGTCTCCAGACCGCCGTCGATCTCGCGGGTGACGGCGAGACTGCCCTCGCCGGGAACGATTTTGGAGGCGAAGGTTCCCTGGCCCCAACCGAGCAGCGCGGCCAGCATCTGGCCGGTCTGGTTGCAATCATCGTCGATGGCCTGCTTGCCGAGGATGACCAGCGTCGGGCCTTCCCGCTCCACCAGCGCCTTCAGCACCTTGGCGACGCCCAACGGCTGGGTTTCCGCGTCGGTTTGCACCAGAATGGCGCGGTCCGCGCCCATGGCCAGCGCGGTGCGCAGGGTTTCCTGGGCGGTGGCGGGGCCGACCGAAACGGCGATGATTTCGGTCGCCTTGCCCGCTTCCTTCAGACGAACGGCCTCTTCGACGGCGATTTCGTCGAAGGGGTTCATGCTCATCTTCACATTCGCGGTCTCGACGCCGCTGCCGTCCGCCTTGACGCGGATCTTGACGTTGTAATCGACAACCCGCTTCACGGGCACCAGAACCTTCATGGTGACGGCCTCCTTGGCGTTCAGAACGTTGGCGTTCAGGACTTCTTGATTGCGAAAATTAGGCGGAGTTCAGACGGTGGCGGCGGACAGCGGTTGCCCGCGCCACGCGGCGACCGCGTCGGGCATCGGCGGCGATGGGCAATCGACGCCCAGCGCGGCCAGCACCTCCAGCGGCGGCACGACGACGCCGCGCGTGACGAAGGCCCCCTGCACCACCGCCAGCGCGGCGGTTCCGCTGGCGGTTTCCAGCCGGTGTTCCATGAAAATATATTTGTCGTCCCAGCACAGCACGCGGCTGACCAGGGTGAAGCGCTGGAACGGTTTCAGCGAGCGGCGAAAGCGGATGTTCGCCGCGCCCAGCACCGGCTGCCAGCGGTTTTTCAGGATGGCGTTGCCCAACCCCACCCGGATCATCAGATCCGTCCGGCCCAAATCCATCAGGCTGAAATAGCGGGCGTTGGTCATGTGCATGTTCAGGTCGAGATCAGTCGGCCAGACGCGAAAACGCAGAACCGAATTCTCGAGAAAGCCAATGCCCCGCCCCCGCCACACGGCGGTGAGGGCGCACAGGATCACGCCGAACAGGCGGAAGATCAGGTTCATCCCCGCCCCCCGCCGCTGTTCCGGCGCGCCGCGTGGCGCCGCGCCGTGGTCGTCTGCACCGTCATGCTCTCAATCCTCCCCGGTGTCGGCTGGCGCCGGGGCGGCGTCGGAAGCCGTCCGGCTCAGGCGTCCTTGCCGGGGCTGCGCTCCGACAGGGTGTTGGACACCTGCAACTCGATCTCTTTCAACTCGTAAACCGTCGCTTCCAGATCCTCGCGCTGCTGCTCAAGGTCCTTCAGGCGCTTTTGCACCCGCTTCAACAGGTTGCGCTGCTGCTCCACCCCGCCATCGACGTTGTAGAGGTCGAGATATTCGCGGATTTCCGCCAAGGAAAAGCCCAGACGCTTGCCGCGCAGAATCAGCTTCAGCCGGGCGCGGTCGCGCTTGGTGTAGACCCGGTTGTTGCCGACGCGGTTCGGCGCCAGCAGCCCCTTGACCTCGTAAAAGCGCAGAGCGCGCGGCGTGATGCTCAGCTCTTCCGCAAGCTGATTGACCGTGTAGAGCTGTTCCATCCCTGGGATAACCTTCGTTCGCATCCGTCATGCCGGACGCGCCATGCCCGACGGGCGGGACATAGCACAGGGACGGCGCCATGATAAGGCTTCCCTTTACGTCTCCGTCAACGAACTGACTTCGGGTCATCCCGCCGCCTTCTGCGCGGCCACCGCCTCCGCGATCAGCTCCTTTTTCGACAGCTTGCCGACGGCGGTTTTCGGCAGTTCGGCGCGGAACTCGATGGCGGAGGGCATTTCGATGCGCGAAATCTTGTCCCGCAGGAAATCCTTCAACCCCTCCGCCGTCAGGGTCGCGCCCGGCGTCAGTTGGACGAAGGCCTTCGGCGTCTGGCCGCGATACTCGTCGGGCAGACCGATCACGCAGGCGGCGACCACGTCGGGATGCTGGTAGATCGCCTCCTCGATCATGCGCGGGTACACGTTGTAACCGCTGCAAATGATGAGATCCTTCAGGCGGTCGAGCAGGAAGACGTAACCATCCTCGTCCATCGTGCCGACGTCGCCGGTGAACAGGAAACCGTCGACGATGGTCCGCGCGCTTTCCTCTTCCCGGCCCCAATAGCCCGCCATGACGTTGGGTCCGGCGATGGCGACCTGCCCCTTTTCGCCAACGCCCAAGAGCTGCGACGGGTCGTCCAGGCCCCGAATCTGGATGGTGATGCCGGGCAGCGGCAGGCCAATGGAGCCTTCCTTGTTCACCCCAACCAGCGGGTTGGCGGCGCAAACCGGCGAGGCTTCCGACAGGCCGTAGCCTTCCACCAGAACGCAGCCGGTCGCCTGTTCCCACTGGCGCTTCAGCTCCATCGGCAGCGGCGCGCCTCCTGAAATGCAATAGCGGATGGAGTTCAAGGCGTAACGCCCGACCTGCGGGTGCGACAGCAGCGCCTTGTACATGGTCGGCACGCCGGGAACGAGCGTCGGCTTGCGCTTGGCGATGGTCTTCAAGACCTGTTCGGCCTCAAAACGCGGCAACATAATCAGCTCGGCGCCCGAGGCCAAGCCGAGGTTCAGCACCACCGTCATGGCGAACACATGGAAGAAGGGCAGCACCGCCAACACCCGTTCCTGGCCCAGCGCCATGCCGGGGAACCAGGCCATCACCTGCCGGGCGTTGGCCAGCAGATTGTGATGGGTCAGCATCGCCCCCTTTGGCACGCCGGTGGTGCCGCCGGTGTATTGCAGCACCGCCACGTCGCGCATCGGGTCGATCGTCACCGGGCGCAGCGTGCCGTCGTTGATGAGCAGCGTGTCGAAATCAATGTGCTTGGCGTCCTGCGGGATGGCCGACACCTCGCTGCGCTTGAGCACGCGGAACAAAACGCCCTTCACCTTGGGCAGAATGGTCGGCATCCGGCAGACGACGACGCGCTTCAACCGGGTCCGCTCCAGCATCAGGGCGACGCGCGGGTAAATCTGCTTCAGGTCGAGCGTGACCATGATGTCGGTCAGCGAATCCTCGATCTGGTGCTCCAGCTCCCGCTCGACATAGAGCGGGTTGTAGTTCACCACCGTGCCGCCCGCCTTCAGGACGCCGAAATAGGAGATGACGTAGGTCGGCGAGTTGGGCAGGCACAGGCCGACGCGAATCCCCGGCCCCACCCCCATGTCCTGAAAGCCGCGCGCCGCCCGGTTCACCAGAGCCAGCACCTCGGCGTAGCTGTAGCGAAGGCCCATGAAATCCAGACAAGGCCGGTCGGCGTAGCGCGTCGCCGCGTCCTCGAACAATTGATGCATGGGCATCGGCGCGAAGCTCTGATCCCACGCGATGTTTTCGGGGTAATGCGCCAGCCAGGGATGCTGTTCGGACGAGGACGGAACGCCGGTCAACCGGCCGGTGTGCGCAAGCGTGTCGGACATTCGGTTTCGCTCCCCTTGGCGATTGGCGCGTTCCTGGATCGTCGCCGCGCCGGGTGTTCCCGTGGGCCGCCTGGAACCTATTCGTTATGACGTTGACGTAAACGTAACTCAGGCTTACTGTCAAGAGCCGTTGCACGAACAATCTTTGGAGACTGCATTCATGGTCGAGGACATCTTGAGCGAAATGCGCGCCCGCTCCGCGACGCTGCGCAGCCTGAACGCCTCGGTTCGCTTCGTTCTGGGCAAGGACGGGGAGATCATCCACCTCGACGCCCGCAGCAACCCGATCGCCATCACCCAGGACGATCAAGACGCCGATTGCACCATCCGCATTTCGCCGGAAAATCTGGCCAAGCTCATCAACGGCAAACTCAACCCGATGCTGGCCTTCACCATGGGCAAGCTGAAGGTCGAAGGGTCGATGGGCATCGCCATGAAGCTGGCCCAACTGCTCGACGAATAAGCCAAACCGACCGCCAGACCAAACCGACCGCCAGAGTCGAGTCGCTCCGTCATTCATCACATTGGGGAGGAAACCGAATCATGTCCAACACGCTCCGCGCCGCGCTGGCGGTCACGCTTATGCTGTCGCCGCTGGCGGGCCTGCCGTCCGCCGCCAACGCCGCCAGCGCGCCGCGCACGCTGACCTACAGCATCCTGATGGGCGACGATCCCATCGGCAGCGAAGAGGTGAAGCTGGAGCCGCAGGGCGACCGCACCAAGGTGACGGTCACGGCCACCACGCGGGTGAAAGTGCTGTTCATCAACTTCCGCTACGACCACAAGCGGGAAGAGCTGTGGAAAGGCTCCACGCTGGAATCGATGAAGGCGACGACCGACGACGACGGCACGCCGCACGCGCTGGAACTGACCAGCAAAAGCGGCGGCTACACCCTGACCGCCGACGGCAAGCCGTCCGACCTGCCCGCCACCGCCCTGCCGCTGACGCTGTGGACCTCGGAAGTGGTCAAGCGCGCGCCGCTCTTCTCGTTGATCGACGGCGCCCGTTACACCGTGACGTCAAAGGCGCTGGGCGCCGAAACCATCGAGGCCGGGGGCCGCAAAATCGAGGCGCAGCATCACCGGATCGAAGGCGATGTGGAGCGCGATCTGTGGTACGCCGCCGACGGCACCTTGCTGAAAACCCGCTTCAAGCGCAGCGGCTATGATATCACCTATGTCCTGAAGTGAGTTTTGCCTTGAGGGTGTGATGCCGATCTTCGTGTTCCCCGACGATCCGATCTGGAACGAGGAGGCCGACGCCGTCGAGTTCGCGGTGGAGGTCGGGGAGTATCAGGGCCGCGTCTTTCTCACCCGCCGCGTCCTGCAAAGCTTTGCCGGCCATCGCCCGCAGCCCGACGAGGCGGTTCAGCAGGTTTGCATGAACCGCCAAGTCTTCGACCGCGCGGCGGAGTTGCGGATTCTCGACCGCGCGCTCGACCCCGACGCCAACATCCACCTGACCGCCCGCGACGTCACGCGGGCTGCGAGCTGACCTCGGTCCCGCTGGTCGGCGCCGTCCGCTTGTAGGTGTTGGTGGCGTCGGACACCATTTGCGCGATGGATTGATGCGCCGGGCCGGTGGTTTCGTGCGGCAGCACTTTCATCTCCACCCCGTCCGGGCCGATGATCAGCACCGCGCAGGGAATCACCCCGCCGCCGCCGCCGCCGCCCAACGATTCGCCGAGAAAGCTGCCGCCGCCGGTGCCGATGCCGAAGCTGGTGATAATCAGGGGAACGATGGTGTAATCGCCGATGGTCAGCGGCTTGCCGACCGCGCCCTTCGACAAAATCTTTTCAAACTCTTCCGAGGTGGCCTTCATCAGATCCACCGTCGGGTCGGTCATGCACAAAAACGGGTTCATCGGCCCCTCCATGCTGCGCTGCAAAAGATTAGAGCGCCGCGCCTAAAATATGAAACAACACGGCGCTCTAAGCTTTGATTGATCGAGCAGATTCACGCGTCAAATCGATTCCGATTTAACGCGATCTGCTCTGGCATGGAGGAGCAAACACGGGCAATCCGGCAACCGGAAGCCGAAAGAACGCGCCGATCAAGCGATCTGCGCGTAACCGCCCCGGAAATACAGCAACGGCGCGCCATCCTCGCGCGACGCCAGACGACGGACGCGGCCCAGAACGATGACGTGGTCGCCGCCGTCCAACACATGCTCGCGGTCGCATTCCAGACTGGCCAGACAGCCGCTCAAAACGGGCACGCCGCTGGCGGACGGCTCCACCGCGACGCCGCTCCAGCGGTCGTCCAAATCCCGGCGCGAGAAACGGCCCGACAACTCTTCCTGATCGGCGGCCAAAATATTGACCACGAAGGACGGCGCGGCGGAAAACGCGGCGAAGGACGCCGCCGTGCGGCCCAAACAGAACTGCACCAGCGGCGGGTCGAGCGACACCGAGGAGAAGGAGTTCACCGTCACGCCGACCGGCGCGCCATCCGGCGCCAGAGTCGTGATGACGGCGATGCCGGTGGCGAAACAGCCCAGCGCGCTGCGGAAGGCGCGGGGATCAAGCGGCGGTGTGGAGGTCATGACGGCCTGTGAGTGACGGCGAAACGGCGATCCTTTGCCATTAACCCACCGTTGCGGTGGGCGCAAGGGCTTCTCCCCCGGATCGAAAAGCGTTAAAAGGATTTTAAGGAAGCTGGGGCAGCTTTCACCAGCGGCCTTATCACCAGCGGCAAGTGGCCGCGCGCTGGCGCGACGCCGGGCGACCCGCATCGCGCCGCCCCGCGCCACGCCGCCTTGACATGGACAGCATGAGCGCGAACCCAGCCGACGGCGAACGCCCGATCATTATCAAAAAGAAGAAGGCCGGACACGCGGGCGCCCATGGCGGCGCGTGGAAGGTGGCCTACGCCGACTTCGTGACCGCAATGATGGCGTTCTTTTTGTTGCTGTGGCTGCTGAACGTCACCACCTCCGACCAGCGCAAGGGCATCGCCGATTATTTCTCGCCGGTGTCGGTCAGCCGCGAACAATCGGGATCCGGCGGCATGCTGGGCGGCAAAACCATCACCGTTCCGGGCGCGCAGGTGTCCCCCTCCTCGCCCATGTCCGCCGACGTGCCGGTGTCCGGCCCACCCGGCTACTCCTCGCAAGAAAATGAGGACGCCGCCGACCCGACCGAGGCCGCCGCCGGTCCTGGCGCGGGAACCGGCCCCGGCCGCCCCGGCGCGGACGCCAACGCAAGCCCGAACGCCAGCGCCAGCGCCGCCGATCAAAAGAGCAACGAGTCGCGCGCCGACTATCAACGGCGGATGGAGGAGATGGCCAAGCAATTGGGCGTTCCTGGCCAGAAACCCGGCGAGCGGCTGTCCGATTTCGGCGAGCGGGTGAAGGAAGCCGGAGAAAAGCTCCAGGACGCCCAGAAGGAGGCCCGCCAGTTCCAACAAGCCGCCACCGAAATCCGCCAAGCCATCCAATCAGTGCCGGAGCTGGAGCCGCTGGCGCAAAATCTGATGATCGACCAAACCCCGGAGGGGCTGCGCATCCAGATCGTCGATCAAGACCGCGTGTCGATGTTCCCCGGCGGCTCCGGCCAAATGTACCCGCAGACCCGCCAACTGGTGCAGCAGGTGGCCAAGGCGCTGGCGAAGCTGCCCAACAAGCTGTCGATCAGCGGCCACACCGACGGCACGCCGTTCGCCGCCGGGTCGGGCCGCGACAATTGGGATCTGTCCAGCGAGCGGGCCAACTCCACCCGCCGCGCGTTGATCGCGGGCGGCATCGACGAGAAGCGGATTCAGGACGTCGTCGGCAAGGCCGACCGCGACCCGCTGGCCCCCGACCAGCCGGGCAGCCCGCGCAACCGCCGGGTCAGCATGGTGTTGCTGCGCGAAACCCAAGCGGCGCCTCCTCCCCCCGGCGCCCCACCCGCGACCAAAGCGGCGCCCGCACCGGCGCCAAAGCGCTGAAACACTCCCAACAGCCAATCAAAAATCGCATCCCTGCACCGCGTCACGCCCGGATTTCGCGCGTTTGCCCCTGTTCAAAGCGCGCGACGATGGGTCATACTTCCCAGACAACGTGATGCCGCCGGAACGATGCCGTCCGGTCGGCGATGATCGGTCCGAGATAAGCGCGGGGGAGTCTGTGAGCGTACCCGAGGGCAAACCATCTGACCTTTTGTCATCCTATAATCCTGGCCTGTATTTCGACGAACTGTTCGGAAGCATGGACTTGCCGGCCGAACACACGGCGCTGATACGGCAGAGATTGTCGGGTCTTGATTTCGATGAACTGCGCCGCCGCGCGCAGGATGTGGAAAGGGAGCTTTACAACCTCGGCATCACCTTCATCGTGTATTCCGAAAAGGACGCGGTCGACCGGATTCTTCCGTTCGACATCATCCCGCGCGTGATCTCCGCGAAGGAATGGACGCATCTGGAAGCGGGCGTGACCCAGCGCGTGACGGCGCTGAACCTGTTCCTGCACGACATCTACCACGATCAGAAGATCCTGAAGGACGGGATCATTCCGCGCGATCTGGTGGAGGGGAACCACAATTTCCGCCCCCAGATGATCGGGCTGGACGTTCCGTTCAACACCTACATTCACATCATGGGCACCGATCTGGTGCGCGACCGCTTCGGCACCTTCCGGGTGCTGGAGGACAATGGCCGCGTCCCCTCCGGCGTGTCCTATGTGGTGGAAAACCGCCACATGATGCAGCGGGTGTTCCCCGATCTGGTGCAGGACATCGGCATCCGCCCGGTGGACAATTACGGCCACAAGCTGCTCGACGCGATGATGGAAATCGCGCCGACCGGGGTGGACGATCCGCAGGTCGTGCTGCTGTCGCCCGGCACCTACAACTCCGCCTATTTCGAGCACATCTTCCTGGCGCGCGAAATGGGCGTGCCGCTGGTCGAAGGCCGTGATCTGGTGGTGGAGAACGACCGCGTCTATATGAAGACGACCAACGGTCTGGCCCCGGTCCATTCGATCTACCGCCGTCTCGACGACGCGTTCCTCGACCCGCGCGCCTTCAACCCGGACAGCCTGCTGGGCGTTCCCGGCATCCTCGACGCCTACCGCAAGGGCAACGTCGCGTTGGCCAACGCGATCGGCACCGGCGTGGCCGACGACAAGGCGGTCTATTGCTACGTTCCCCGGATGATTAAGTATTATCTGGATCAGGAAGCGATCATCCCCAACGTCGACACCCGCATCTGCCGCGAACCGGACGCCCTGCAATACACGCTGGACCATCTGGCTGAACTGGTGGTCAAGCCGGTGGGCGAAGCGGGCGGTTACGGCATCACCATCGGCCCGCGCGCGAGCAAGGCCGAACTGGACGATTGCCGGGCCAAGCTGCTGGCCGATCCGTCCAACTACATCAGCCAGCCCGTTGTCGATCTGTCGGTGTGCCCGACCGTGACCGACGACGGCATCGAACCGCGCCACGTCGATTTGCGGCCCTTCGCCATCACCGGCAAAAACACCTGGGTTCTCCCCGGCGGCTTGTCGCGCGTGGCGCTGAAGAAAGGCACGCTGATCGTCAACTCGTCCCAGGGCGGCGGCTCGAAGGACACGTGGGTTCTGGAAGGTGGTGCGGCATGAACCTGCTTGCCCGATACGCCGAGTGTATTTTCTGGATGGCCCGCTACATGGAGCGGGCCGAGAATCTCGCTCGCATCCTGGATGTGCATGAAACCTTCTCGCGCGACACGCGGGGGGCGACCAACTGGTTCTCCATCGTTCAGCTCAACGCGGACGAGAAGGACTTTTTCAGCCGCTACGACCGTCCGACGGCCGAATCGGTGATCCACTACTACATGTTCGACGCCCAAAACTCGAACTCGCTGCTCTCGATGCTGCGGATCGCGCGGGAAAACGCGCGCGCCCTGCGGCCCTGGATCTCGACCGAGATGTGGACGCAGATCAACGTGTTCCACAACAAGCTGTTGGACATGTCGACCAAGGATGTGGCCTCGCAAAACCTGTCCAAGGTCTGCACCTGGATCAAGGAAGAGTGCCAGACCCACACCGGCATCACCGAGGGCACTTTCTACCGCGATCAGGGCTGGTATTTTTACCAGATGGGGAAATACATCGAACGGGCGGACCAAACCACCCGTCTGCTCGACATCAAGTATCACACCCTGCTGCCCTCCCCGGTGGAGGTCGGTTCGACGCTGGACGTCAGCCAATGGACGACTGTGCTGCGCTCGACCGCTGGCTATCACGCCTTCCGCCGGGTCTACCCGCGCGGCATGTCGCCGACCACGGTGGCCGGTTTCATGCTGTACAACGAAGGCTTCCCGCGTTCGGTGGTCATGTGCGTCCGTCAGATCGACGGCGTGCTGACCCGGTTGCGCTCCCGCTATGAGCTGCGCGGCGGGGCGCAGGCGATGGAACGGGTGGACGAGTTGCTGTCCGCCCTGCTCTCCCGCCCGATCGAGGCGGTGTTGCGCCAGGGGTTGCATGAGTATCTGGACTGGACTCAGCTTCAGCTCAATCTTCTGACCACGGAAATCGCGCAAGCCTTCTTTGGGAAGGAAGCACCTGTGGCTGTTGAAGCCCAGTCGCAGTAAGCTGGATGGCGGGGGCTTCGGCCTCCGCCCACCCTGTCGCTTCCCGGTCCCACGGTTCGCATGTCGGTCATTCAGCCGCAACGCCCTTTGCAGCAATTCTTTCGGTCGGGGCCGATGCCCTGCCCCTATTTGCCGGGCCGTGTCGAGCGCAAGCTGTTCACCCGTCTGATCGGTCCCTACGCCAGCGAGGTGAACTCCACCCTGTCGCGCGCCGGGTTCCGCCGCAGCCACGACATCGTGTACCGCCCGGTCTGCCCCAACTGTCAGGCTTGCACGCCCGTTCGCGTTCCGGTCAACCAATTCACGCCCAGCCGGTCGCAACGGCGGGTGGTGGCGCTGAATCAGGACGTGACGATGGCCGAGCGCCCGGCCTACGCCACCTCCGAACAATTCCGCCTGTTCAGCCAGTATCAGAACTCGCGCCACGGCGAATCCGACATGGCGCGCATGGCGATGGGCGATTTCGTCGCCATGGTGGACGAGGGGCGAGCCGACACCGGCCTGTTGGAGGCGCGCGACGCCGACGGGCGGCTGGTCGGCTGCATGTTGACCGACCGGCTGGCCGATGGCTATTCCGCCGTCTACAGCTTTTACGACGCCGCCCAGGACCGCCGCAGCCTTGGCACCCACATGATTTTGGGCCTGATCGAACGGGCGCGGCAGGTTGGCCTGCCCTATGTCTATCTCGGTTACTACATCGCCGACAGCCGCAAGATGGCCTACAAGGCGCGCTTCCACCCGCTGGAAGCGCTGGGGCCGACCGGGTGGCGCCGCCTGACCGAGACGACGCCCGCCCCCGCCCCGCCTTAAGCCGCCTTGACGCGGTCGAGGAACTGCTCGACGTCCATCCGCAGGGTTTCCGCCTGCCGCGACAACTCGCCCGCCGCGCCCAGCACTTGAGCGGCGGCGGCGCCCGCTTCGCCAGCGGCCTGAGTCACCTGCCCGATGCTGCCCGACACCTCTTGCGTGCCGCCAGCGGCCTGCTGGACGTTGCGGGAAATCTCGCTGGTGGCCGCGCCCTGCTCTTCGATGGCGGCGGCGATGCCGGTGGTGATGTCGTTGATGGCGCCGATGGTGCCGCCAATCCCGGTGATGGCCTGAACCACGCCCTGGGTGGTCTGTTGGATCGCGCTGATCTGAGCGGCGATTTCTTCCGTCGCCTTCGCGGTTTGTCCGGCCAGCCCCTTGACCTCGCTGGCGACGACGGCGAAGCCCTTGCCCGCCTCGCCCGCGCGCGCCGCCTCGATGGTGGCGTTCAGCGCCAGAAGGTTCGTTTGCGACGCGATGTCGGTGATGAGGCTGACCACGTCGCCGATCTTCTGCGCCGCGTCGGCCAGACTGCGCACGGCGTCGCTGGTCTGCGCCGCCTCGCTCACCGCCTTCCCGGCGATGTCGGCGGAGCGCGTGACCTGCCCGCCAATTTCGCGGATCGAGCTGGTCATTTCCTCCGTCGCGCTGGCGACGGTCTGGACGTTGGCGCTGGTCTGTTCGATGGCGGTCGCGACGATGACGGCTTGGGCGTTGGTCTGCTGGGCCATCGCCGACATGCTGCGCGCGGTGGCGTTCAACTCCGTCGCGGAGGACGACACGGAGCGCAGGGCCGCCATCGCCGACGCCTCAAAATCGGCGACCAGCCGGTCGATGGCCTCGACCCGGCGTTGCTTGGCCGCCTGATCGGCGGCTTGCAGCCCGGCCAACCGATCCGCCTCGACCAAACCATCCTTGAAGATCTGGACCGCGCGGGCCATCGAACCGATTTCATCACCACGCTCGCCGCCGTCAATCGCCACCGACAATTCACGGTTGGCCAAACGCCCCATGACCGAGGTCATGCCTTGCAGCGGACGAACCACGCTGACGATGATGATCCAGGCGGCGGCGGTCCCGATGGCGACGGCCACCGCGATCATCGCCGCGATCCACAGCTTGCTCGACGCGTAGATCGCTTCGCCATGGTTGGCCGCAGCCACGCCCTCGCGGACGTTGAAATCGATCAACTCCTGCAAAATTCCCCGCGCCTTGCGCAGTTCCTGACGCGAGTCACTCAGAAAAATGGCGTTCGCCGCCGCTTTGTCGCCCTTGCGCGACAGCGGCAAGAGCCGATCCACGCTGATCGCCATATAGGCGTCCAACGACGTTGAAAAACGGCGGTAGGCGTCCGCCTCCCAGCCCGGCGTCAGCATTGATTCATAGGTTTTCCGGCTGCCCGCCAGAGAGCGCGTGGTCTCCGACAACAAACGGTCTTCCTCGGCGATGTCCGCCGCCGTGGCGACCATCAGATGCGCGCCCTCGATGATCCGGTAATATTCCAGCTTTTCGATGATCGCGCCCGCCGCCGCCGTGGCGGGCAACCAATTGTCGCGAATCTCAGCCGCCTCTCCATTCACCACCGACAGGCGCGTGATGGAAAAGACGCCGAGTCCAGCCGCGCAGGCGAGAATGATGCAGAACGCAGAAATGGTTTTAAATCGAATTGAAAATTGCGCGAGCCAGGACATCCGTTCCCCCCGATAGAATGATCGCCCCGTTTGATCCGAGACTCTCGCCCTGATAACATGAGTTTAATGTCAATTTGCATTTATTTTTCGCGTCAAAATGGATCACGCAAATAGCATTACGCGCTATATGAGAAATTTATTCACCGCGCCCCGTTATTAAATGTCCATTTTGCATAAAAAATAGGCACTTGCGTTGCCGCAAGCGCCTATTCTCAACAACCAACCACTCAGGCAGCCTTGATGTTCGCCAGGAAGCTCTCGACATCCCCCCGCAGGGTTTCCGCTTGGCGCGACAACTCCCCGGCGGCGCCCAGCACCTGGGTGGCGGCGCTGCCAGCTTCGCCCGCCGCCTGCGTCACTTGGCCGATGCTGCCCGACACGTCTTGCGTGCCACGGGCGGCTTCCTGAACGCTGCGGGAAATTTCGTTGGTCGCGGCCCCCTGCTCTTCAATCGCCGCAGCGATTCCGGTGGTGATGTCGTTGATGGAACCGATGGTGCCGCCGATCCCGGCGATGGCCTGGACAACGCCTTGCGTGGTTTGCTGAATGGCGCTGATTTGCGCGGCGATTTCGTCCGTCGCCTTGGCCGTTTGACCGGCCAGACTCTTAACCTCGCTCGCCACCACGGCGAAACCCTTGCCCGCTTCACCGGCGCGCGCCGCCTCGATGGTGGCGTTCAGGGCCAACAGGTTGGTTTGGCTGGCGATGTCGGTGATGAGGTTGACCACCTCGCCAATCTTCTGCGCCGCGTCGGCCAAGCTGCGCACCGCGTCGTTGGTCCGCGCCGCCTCGTTCACCGCGCGACCGGCGATGTCGGCGGAGCGGGACACCTGACCGCTGATTTCACGGATTGAGCTGGACATCTCTTCGGTGGCCGTCGCGACCGTTTGCACGTTGGCGCTGGTCTGTTCCGCCGCCGAGGCGACGACCGACGCCTGAACGCTGGTTTGCTGGGCCATCGCCGACATGCTGTGCGCGGTCGCGTCCAATTCCGACGCCGAGGACGCCACGGTGCGCAAAGCCGACGCCGCCGACGCCTCAAACCCGGCGATCAGACGATCCACCGTCTCCGCCCGCTTTTGCTTGGCGGCCTGATCGGCGGCCTGCAATTCGGCCAAACGCGCCGCCTCGATCAAGCCGTCTTTGAACACCTGAACCGAAGCGGCCATGGCGCCGATTTCATCGCGCCGTCCAACGCCATCAATGTCGACCGACAATTCCCGATTGGCCAGACGCGCCATCACGGCGGTCATGCCCTGGATGGGACGCACCACGGTGGCGACCATCATCCAAGCCGACGCCGCGCCGATCATGACCGCCAGCGCAATGATGCCCATGATCCAAACGCGACCCGAGTCATAGGCCGCCTGCCCAGCGTTGGCCGCGTTCGCGCCGCCACGCACGTTGAATTCCGTCAGTTCCTTAACAATCGCCTTGACCTTGCGATAAGCGACCCGAGCCTCGCCACGAAACAGCGCGGCAGCCTCCGCATCCCGGTTTTCCCGCGAGGCCGGCAAAAGCTTGGTCTTGCTCATGTCCATGTAGGCGTCCAACAGCACCGACAAGGTCTTGTTCGTTTCCGTCTCCCACCCAGGCGTCAGCATCGCCTCGTAGCGTTTCCGGCTCTCCGCCACAGATTGGGAGATGTCCGCCAAGGTCCGCTCTTCCACCGCCCGCTCTTCGTCCGTGGTCGCCAGGACATGGGCGCCCTCGACCACCCGATAAAACTCAAGGGCGCTCAGGACCTCGCCAATCTCCTTGATCGCCGGCATCCAATTGTCCCGGATCTCAGCCGCGCTGTGGTTGACGGTGGACAAGCGCGCGATGGAAACAGCGCCCAAGGTCGCCGTGCACAGCAGGATGACCGAGAAGGCGACCATGGCCTTCATCTTCACCGAAGCGTCCGTCAAGAAAGACATCCCGATTCTCCTTGTTCCGTCATGCCCCCACCAACGGCGAGCGTCTTTTGCGGACATTGTTTCGACTGGGCGCCAAAGCGCGCCGATCACACACTGAGCAAATTTTGCGCCAATTTTATGAATTGCCGCTTTTGGCTCTTACCCCCTCAGTGGCCAATCACTTTTCCTTAAGCCATCGCCATCGGCTTCCCGAAAAGCCGCGCCAGACCGGCATACAATCGTAATTTGCGTTGCAAAATGGGAGGTGGCTGCAAAATGGAGCGCATGCCACCTGCCAAATTACGTGATTCTACGTAGCTCCTTCGTAGCCCTTGCAAGCGGTGGGTTCCGAAGGGAATAGTCCTGCGAAATCAAATGATTTTGTGTATTCTCGGGACGTGGTGGATCGCTGTTCGACGCGTTCCTATGGCATGAACAAAAGCAAAAGGGGCCGGTGAACGCCGCGCCTCTGCAAACAGGGGAGGTTGATCCGTTGAGAGCCATGCTCAAACTCAGCGGGCTGATCGACGCCATGAACGACGGCGTCGGCAAGCTTGTGTATTGGTTGGTGCTGGTCGCTGTTGTCGTCAGTTCCGGCAACGCGGTGGTGCGCTACACCTTCAACAACAGCTCCAACGCTTGGCTGGAATTGCAATGGTACCTGTTCGCGGCGATCTTCATGCTGTGTTCAGGCTACACGTTCCTGCGGAATGAGCACATCCGCATCGACATCGTTCTGGGTCGCTTTTCCAAGCGGGTGCAGGCGATGGTCGATATTTTCGGGATCGTCGCGTTCCTGTTCCCGATGGCGCTCATCATCATGGTGTTGTCCTGGCCGATGGCGAAGGACAGCTTTCTGACGAACGAAATGTCCAGCGACGCCGGTGGTTTGGTCCGCTGGCCCGCCAAGCTCCTGATCCCGGTCGGCTTCTTTCTGCTGACCGCCCAAGGGGTGTCCGAACTCATCAAGCGCATCGCTTTCCTGGCCGGTCTGATCGACGAGCCGGGCGAGAAGATGCACGGCCACTCGTAAGGGAGCGCGATCCATCATGATGGCAGAGTTTGTAGCCGCCAATATGGCGCCGCTGATGTTCGCCGCCTTGGTCGGCTTTCTTCTGATGGGCTTTCCGGTCGCCTTCGCGCTGGCCGCCAACGGGCTGTTCTTTGGCTTCATCGGCATCGAGCTGGGGCTGCTGACCCCGGCGCTGGCGCAGGCCTTGCCTGAACGCGTGTTCGGCATCATGCGCAACGACACGCTGCTGGCCATTCCCTTCTTCACCTTCATGGGCCTGATTCTGGAGCGATCCGGCATGGCCGAGGATCTGCTCGACACCATCGGGCAGTTGTTCGGCCCGCTGCGCGGCGGTCTGGCCTATGCGGTGATTTTCGTCGGCGCCCTGCTGGCGGCGACCACCGGCGTGGTGGCGGCGTCGGTCATCTCCATGGGCCTGATTTCGCTGCCGATCATGCTGCGCTACGGCTATGATCGTCGCATCGCGACTGGCGTCATCGCCGCGTCCGGCACCTTGGCCCAGATCATTCCGCCATCGTTGGTCCTCATCATTCTCGCCGACCAGTTGGGCAAGTCGGTGGGCGACATGTACGCCGGCGCGATGATCCCCGGCTTGGTGCTGACCGCCCTGTACGCTGGTTACATTCTGCTCATCAGCATCATCCGTCCAGAAACGGTCCCCGCCCTGCCGCTGGAAGCCCGCAGCCTGCGCGGCGCCAAGCTGATGATCCGCGTCGTCACCACTCTGGTGCCGCCGCTGTTCCTGATCTTTTTGGTGCTCGGCACCATCTTTTTGGGCATAGCCACCCCAACCGAAGGCGGCGCCATGGGCGCCATGGGTGCGCTGATTCTGGCTCTGCTCAAGCGGCAATTGAGCTGGTCGCTGATGCGGCAGGCCATGGACACGACGGCCAAGCTGTCCACCTTCGTCGTCTTCATCCTGATCGGCTCCACCGTCTTTGGTCTGGTGTTCCGCGCGGTGAACGGCGATTTGTGGGTCGAGCATCTGTTGACCGGCTTGCCGGGCGGCCAGTTGGGTTTTCTGATCGTCGTCAACATCCTGGTGTTCGTGCTGGCCTTCTTCCTCGATTTCTTCGAGTTGGCCTTCATCATCGTGCCGCTGCTGGGGCCGGTGGCCGACAAGCTGGGCATTGATTTGATCTGGTTCGGCGTGTTGCTGGGCGTCAACATGCAAACCAGCTTCATGCACCCGCCTTTCGGCTTCGCCCTGTTCTATCTGCGCAGCGTGGCGCCACGATCCGATTATCTGGACAAGATCACAGGGAAGCTCATCCCCAAGGTCACGACCGGACAGATCTATTGGGGCGCGGTTCCCTTCGTCATCATCCAGGTCATCATGGTCGGTCTGGTCATCACCTTCCCCAGCCTGATCGAAGCTGGTTTGGACCGTGGGCAGAAATTTGATCTCGACAAGGTGAAGATCGAAATTCCCGCCCTGGAGAACAGCGATGTGGCCCCGCCCTTCGGACAGTCTGATGATTCGGCGAACGACATCATGAAACAGCTTCAGCAGAAGTAACCGCTTCAATCATACAGCAAAAACAAGGGGCCGGATTTTCCGGCCCCTTTTCGTTTCTGTGACATTTTCACGGATGACACGGGCAACAAAAAAGGCCCCGCTTGCGCGGAGCCTTCTTCGTGTCGTGAATTGACGCGCTTACTTCTTGGAGGCCAAGGGCGGCGCAGCGTAGACAAAGCGGTCGAAGCTGTATTCCGCGACGCGGAACCACAGATATTCGTCCTCGCGGAACTTCCGCCACTGGTCGTAGACCTTCTTGAACTTCTCGTTCTTGGCCGCTTCCGCCTCGTAGGTCTCGATGGCGGCTTGGTAGCAAGCCTGCATGACTTCGTTCGGGTAGGGACGCAGTTGCGTGCCCGACGCGACGAGGCTCTTCAACGCGTTCATGTTCTGAACGTCATACCTGGCGATCATGTCCAGCGTGGCTTCGGCGCAGGCCGTTTCCAGGGCGATCTTGTACTGCTTGGGCAGCGCCTCATACTGGGCCTTGTTGGCCAGGAAGGAGACCTGCGGCCCGCCTTCCCACCAGCCCGGATAATAGTAATATTTGGCGACCTTGTTGAAGCCCAGCTTTTCGTCGTCGTAGGGGCCAACCCACTCGGCGCCGTCGATGGTGCCCTTTTCCAGGGCCGGGTAAATGTCGCCGCCGCCGATCTGCTGCGGAACGACGCCCAGCTTGGCCATGATCGTGCCAGCGTAGCCGCCGATGCGGAACTTCAGGCCCTTCAGATCCTCAACCGTCTTGATTTCCTTGCGGAACCAGCCGCCCATCTGGGTGCCGGTGTTGCCCGCCGAGAATTGGACGATGTTGTAACCGGCGAAGAACTCGCGCATCAGCTCCAAACCGCCGCCATGACGCATCCACGCGTTCTGTTGACGGGCGTTCAGGCCGAAGGGCATCGCCGAATCAAAGGCGAAGGTCGGATCCTTGCCGACGTAATAGTAGGAAACGGTGTGGCCGCACTCGATGGTGTTGTCCTTCACCGCGTCCAGAACCTGGAGCGCCGGAACGATTTCACCACCGGCGAACACGCGAATCTGGAACTTGCCGTCGGTCAATTCGGCGACGCGCTTGGCGACGAACTCGGCGCCGCCATAGATGGTGTCCAGGCTCTTGGGAAAGCTGGACGCGCAGCGCCATTTGATTTCGGGGTTGGTCTGCGCGATGGCCGGGGCCGCCAGCGTGCTGGCGGCGACGCCCACACCGGCGGAGGTCAGAAAAGCGCGGCGTTTCATGAAGATGCTCCCTTGTTCATTCTCTGTTTCGGGTTCTTGAAACCTGTCTGAACCCCGTCGCGCCCGCTCCGAAAACCGGAACGACGCGTCAGGACGAGCAAGGAAAGCGGGAAAATTTGGGATGCACGCTCGGCAGTCACGGACAGCGCAAGGCCGACAGCCGCAGTTGGCGCGCGCCCAGACACGGCGCTCCACCCTCCACACGGACCATCGGCGGTCATGCGTTCCTCCCTCCGTCCGGGCCTGCCGCCGACCTTGCGGCCGATCCGTCCCAGCTTCCTTTTGCTGTGCGGATTATGCAGGAAGCCAACGGTTCGGATCAAGGCCGAAGCGCAATTGCGCGTATTATTTCAGAGGTTTATCGGCGCGGGGCAAAGCCCGCGCCACTACGTGGAATCACGTAGAAAACCGACCGCTCAGGTGAAGCGGTTCTGTTTGGGGAAGCCGTTGGGCGGCATCTTTCCCACCCCGGCGCGGTCGTCCAACCAGCCGGTCAGATCGGTGACGGTGAAGACCCGTTCGCCATGCTTCCAGGTCAAACCGTCGGCCAGCGCGAAGCTTTTCACGTCGGCGACGCTGGCGTCCTTGTATTTCTGCAACTGGACGCCCTTGCCGCGCGTCATCAGCGGCACCTGGATCAACGGGAAGATCACCAGCTTGCGGTTGTTGCCGATCACCGCCAGATGGTCGCCGGTCAGCGGGTGGCAGATGCGGGCGCTGCGACCGTCTTCCAGATTGAGAACCTGCTTGCCGCTGCGGGTCTGGGCCAGAACCTCGACCTCCTCCACCTGGAAGCCGCGCCCGTCGTCGGACGCGACCAGCAGCTTGCGGCCGGGCTGGTGGCGGAACAGATCGACGATGTCGACGTCGTTGCCCAGATCAATCATCAGCCGGATCGGCTCGCCAAAGCCCCGGCCACGCGGCAGCTTGTCCACCCCCAGCGTGAAGAATTTCCCGTTGCTGGCGAAGACCAGAAGCTTGTCGGTGGTTTCGCAGGGAATGACGAAGCCCCGCGAATCGCCGTCCTTGTACTTCACATCCTCTTGATCGGCGTCGGTCAGATGGCCGCGCACGCTGCGGATCCAGCCCATTTTGGAGCAAATCACCGTCACCGGCTCGCGCTCCACCATCGCTTCCAGCGGAACGTCGATCAGGGCGGGGGCGTCGGCGATGTCGGTGCGCCGCCTGCCCAGCGCGCCGCCGCCGAACTTCTTCTTGATCTCGGCCACGCCGTCGGCGATGCGCTTCCAGCGCAGGGCCTCGTCGCCCAACAGCTCGGTCAGGCCGTTCTTTTCCGTGGTCAGCGCGTCATGCTCGCGCCGGATCTCCATCTCCTCCAGCTTGCGCAAATTGCGCAACCGCATGTTGAGGATGGCGTCGGCCTGAACGTCGGTCAGGGCGAAGACCCGCATCAGATCCTGTTTCGGCTCATCCTCTTCGCGGATGATGCGAATCACCTCGTCAAGGTTGAGGTAGGCGATCAGATAGCCGCTGAGGATCTCAAGCCGGTGGTCGATCTGCGCCAAGCGGTAGCGCGAGCGGCGGACCAGAACCTCGTGCCGGTGATCGAGGAAGGCCTGCAACACCTCGCGCAGATTCATCACGCGCGGCACATGATCGGCGCCCAGCACGTTCATGTTCAGCGAGAAGCGAATCTCCAGATCCGTGGCCTGGAACAGCGAGGCCATCAGAACCTCGGGATCGACGTTCCGGCTTTTCGGCACCAGGACCAGCCGCACGTCCTCCGCCGATTCGTCGCGGATGTCTTCCAGCAGAATCAGCTTCTTGGCGGTCAACAGCTCGGCGACCTTTTCGACCAGCCGGGCCTTGGGCACCTGATAGGGCATCTCGGTGACGACGATCTGCCACGTCCCTTGCGGCAGCTTTTCGACCGTCCACCGGGCGCGCAGCCGGAAGGATCCGCGCCCAGTGCGGTAGGATTCCACCACGCTCTCGCGCGATTCGACCATCACGCCGCCGGTCGGGAAATCCGGGCCGGGCATGAAGCCGACCAGCGTGTCGATGGGGGCGTCGCGGTGCTTGATGAGGTGTTTCAGCGCGTCGCAGATTTCGCCGACATTGTGCGGCGGAATGTTCGTGGCCATGCCGACGGCGATGCCGCTCGATCCGTTGGCCAACAGATTGGGGAAATTGGCGGGCAGAACCGTCGGTTCGTCGCCGTCGCCGTCGTAGGTGGCGCGGAAATCGACCGCGTCCTCGTCGATGCCGTCCAGCAGCGCCTTGGCGACCTCGGTCAGGCGGGCCTCGGTGTACCGCATGGCCGCCGCGTTGTCGCCGTCGATGTTGCCGAAATTGCCCTGCCCGTCGATCAACGGGTAGCGCACGGCGAAATCCTGCGCCAAGCGGACCAGCGCGTCATAGACGGACGTGTCGCCGTGCGGGTGGAATTTGCCGATCACGTCGCCGACGACGCGGGCGCATTTCTTGGGCGGAGTCGTCGGCTCCAGCCGAAGCTGGCTCATGGCGAACATGAGACGGCGGTGCACCGGCTTCAGCCCGTCGCGCACATCGGGCAGCGAGCGGGACATGATGGTGGACAGCGCGTAGCTGAGATACCGCTCGCCGAGAGCGTCGGCCAGCGGCTTTTCGAGGATGTCGAGAGCAGGGTCTTGCGGCTTCATGGCGCCTTGTCTAACCGATCTGATCGCCGCGCGCCACCGCGTTCGCGTAACGTTCCTGCAAGCGAACGCGGGCGGGCGGCAAGGAGCCGTTCAACAGGCAACGTTCCAGGAAATGGCCGGTCAATGTCAGGCCGCTCATCACCTCCGCCGGGCCGCCGCCGCCCCGTCCGGCCAGGAAATCGGGCAAGGGCAACAGCCGGTCGCGGTAGGGTTCGCCGACCGACGCGGTGACGGCCCGTCCGGTGCGCGGGCTGACATAGGCCAGATAGTCGTTCGCTCCCGACACGGCGCAGCGGTCGAGATCCAGACCGAATCCAAGCTCGGCCAGCAGCCCGACCTCCCACCGCACATAGGCTTCGGCCCAGGCCGGTCCGTCGAGCAGGTCGAACAGCGCCAGCAGCCCATCGAACAGCGCCGGGTGCGGTTCGTGGTCGGCCAGCGCCGAATCCACCAAAGCGCAGGCGCTGGACAAGGCGGCCAAGCGCGCCGCCGCGTCAAAAAACAGCGCCGCGTAGCCCTTCACCGGCTCCAATGTGAAATGGCCGAGATGCTCGGCCAACCGCCCGCGCCAGCGCGCAGCCAGCAGGCTTCCCGGCTCCAGCGCGCCGCGCAGTCGGGGCGACCGCCCCCCCGCGACCAGACCGGAATGCCGCCCATGGTTGCGGGTCAGCAGTGTCGCCACCACCGCCACCTCCCCGTGTGGACGCGTCGCCAAAAGGATTCCTTGGTCATCCCATTCCATGGCTTTAAGCTCTAACAGGACAAAGGCGTTGTCGCCAGACCGCCTTTGTCGGCAGGAACTTGACTTTTCTCAGCATCGGGTCTACCCGAACCCCCTCTTGATTGCTCGTTCACGACACAAACATTAAACTGACGTGATCGCACTGACGTTGTGTTGATCGCTCGGATCGGGGGAGTTTCCCCCAAACACCAGCACGGAGGTCGAGACAGGGGGTCTTGGGCAGCAACATCGACCGATATCTTCTGGCCGAAAAGGCCGGATCCGAAGGTGTGTGGGATTGGGATCTGCGGACTGACACGCTGTATCTTTCCCCCCGCTTCAAGGGATTTCTTGGCCTTCCCCCCGGCGACGTCAACCGGCCCCGCGATTGGCTGTCGCTGGTTCATGCCGATGACGTCGAATGGCTGAACGCGTCCTTTGAAGCCCAGATGGTCGGGCTGGCGATCCCCTTCCAGATCGAACACCGCGTCCGCCACGCCGACGCCGCGATCAGCGGTGACGCCATCGAATGGCGGTGGCTGGTCTGTCGCGGCATGGCCGTGATGGACAGCCTGGGCGAGCCGATCCGGCTGGTCGGCTCCGTCGCCGACATCACCGACCGCAAAATCGCCGAACAGGCCCTGCGCAAAAGCGAAGAGCGTTACGCGCTGGCGGCGGCGGCCAGCAACGACGGGCTGTATGATTGGGATCTGGTCGCCAACCGGGTCTATTACGCCCCGCGCTGGGCCTCGCTGCTTGGCCTGTCCGCCAGCGATCTGACCGACAGCCCGGAGGAATGGCTGGGCCGCGTCCACCCCGCCGACCGCCCGGCTTTGACGACGGCGCTCGCCGCGCTGAACGGCAGCGAGGACGGCGCGTTCCAGGCGGAATACCGGATGCGCGGCGCCGACGGTCAAACCCGCTGGTTCGCCTGCCGGGGCATCGCCGCGCTCGACCCGATGGGGGAGCCTGTTCGGCTGGTCGGCAGCCAATCCGACATCACCGACCGCAAAACCGCCGAACAACGCCTGCGCCAGAGCGAGGAGCGTTACGCCCTGGCCGCCGCCGGGGCCGCCGATGGGCTGTGGGATTGGAACATCGACAATGGCGAGGTCTATTATTCGCCGCGCTGGAAAGCGATGCTGGGATTGGACGAGCCGGAGGTCGCCAGCACCATCACCGAATGGTTCAGCCGCGTCGTTCCCGACGATTTGGACGGGCTGCGCACCGCCGTCAACCTGCATCTGACCGGCGAACGCAACCATCTTCAGCATGAATTCCGCATCCGGCGCTCCGACGGCGGCGAGTCCTGGATGCTGGTGCGCGGTCTGGCGGTGCGCGACGACAAGGGCTGCGCCGTCCGCATGGCCGGGTCGATGACCGACATCACCGCCCGCAAGAAGGCCGAGCAGCAATTGCTGTTCGACGCCTTCCACGACGCCATGACCGGCCTGCCCAACCGCACCCTGCTGCTCGACCGCATCGGCCAAGCCCTGGACCGCAACCGGCGGGCGGGCGCCCGGCAATTCGCCGCCATCCTGATTGATCTGGACCGTTTCAAGGCGATCAACGACGCGCTGGGCAGCGCCACCGGCGACCGGCTGCTGAAGATCATCGCCAAGCGCCTGGACAACAGCCGCCGCGTCGGCGACACGCTGGCCCGCCTGACCGCCGACGAGTTCGCCGTCCTGCTCGACGAAATCGACGACGTCGGCGACGCGTTGGGCGCCGCCGAACGCATGGCCCAGGCGATTTCCCGCCCGGTGACGTTGGAAGGGCATGACGTCGTGCTGACCGCGTCCATCGGCGTGGCCTTGAGCGCCACCGGCTACGACCGGGCCGAAGACATGCTGCGCGACGCCAGCCTCGCCATGTACCGGGCCAAGACCGGCGGACGGGCGCGGATCGACGTGTTCGACAGCCATCTGCGCCGCCAAGCCATGGCGATGATGCGCACCGAGGCCGATTTGCGCGCCGCCCTGGAGCAGGACCAGCTCTGTCTTTACTATCAGCCCATCGTCTCGCTGCGCACCGGCCAGATCGCGGGTTTTGAAGCGTTGATGCGCTGGAACCACCCTGACCGTGGGTTGGTGCCGCCCAACGACTTCATCCCCTTGGCTGAGGAAACCGGCCTGATCGTGCCGATGGGCCGTTGGGCCTTGCAGGTGGCGACGCGGCAATTGCAGGTCTGGCAGGAACGGTTCCCCCGCCCAACCCCGCTGTTCATGAGCGTCAACGTCTCCTCCCGCCAATTCCGCGACGATGATCTGGTTCAGGTGGTCAGCGACCTTCTGGCGAACACGCCGATTCCGCCCTCCAGCCTGAAGCTGGAACTGACGGAAAGCGTCCTAATGGAGGACCCCGAGAAATGCGGGGCCTTGATGCGGCGAATCCGCGACATGGACGTGCGGCTGTCGATTGACGATTTCGGCACCGGCTATTCGTCGCTGGCCTATCTGCACCGCTTCCCGGTGGACACGCTGAAGATCGACCGCAGCTTCGTCCAGGCCATCACGTCGGGCCAGGGCAACGCCGCCATCGTCCATGTGATTTCCACGCTGGCCACCATCCTCAACATGGACGCCATCGCCGAAGGGGTGGAAACCGCCGAGGAAGCCGGGTATCTCAGCGACATCATGTGCAAATACGCCCAAGGCTATCATTTCGCCCGCCCCGCCCCGCCCGACGTCGCCGAACGGCTGCTGGCCGCCGAAACGACGCCAAGCTCGGATCCTGCACTTATTCCTTAAGCTCGACCCACCATCATCGACCGGAGACGCCACCATGTCCGACCGCAGTTGCGGCGAATGCACCCTGTGCTGCAAATTGATGGGGGTGCCGGAGCTGAAAAAGCCGTCCGCCAAATGGTGCGCGTCCTGCGACCAGGGCAAGGGCTGCACCGTGTATGAGGAGCGCCCGCCCTCCTGCCGGAATTTTCAGTGTTTCTGGCTGATGGACGAGAATTTCCCCGACGAATTCCGCCCCGACCGCATCCACGCGCTGGCCGCCTTCAACGACGTGAAGAACAGTTGCGTGCTCCACGTCGATCCGGCCAAGCCGCGCGCCATGGGCAGCCCGCAGGTTCAGGCGCTGACCGACGCCCTGCTCAAGACCTACGAGAAGGTGTTTTTCCTGTGCGGCAAGGAAAGCGCCATGATGCAGCGGTGAGGCCGTCGTCCGTTTGAGGCGTGAGTCGCGCCGATGCGTCAAGACAGAAGCGAGCTTTCGACCTTCGGCGCTTTCCTGCGATTTTCGCAGGCGATCAACCCTCCATTCTCCATTTTGTAAAGAGAATCAGCCAAGCTGAAATAATGATCGTCGTGCGTGATCGCGATGATTGTCTTTCCTTGTTTCTTTAGGAGCGGAATGATTTCCGTGTAAAAGATGCGGCGGAACTCCGGGTCTTGATCGGCGGCCCATTCGTCGAGGATTAGGATCGACTTGTCTTCCAAAATGGCCGAAATCAGGGCCAGACGCTTCCGCTGCCCCTGAGACAGCGCGGTGGTGCTCCACGCCCCTTCGCGCAGCGCAACCTTGCCATCCAGCGCCAACAACCGCAGCAGCGGGTCTGCGACCGCCAAGGTCGGCGGCAAGCCTTCGGCGGTCAACGCCTCGGTGAACAAATGAAAGTCGCTGAGGATCACCGCGACATGCTGGCGATACCACGCCGTCTGATCGGCGGTGATGGCCCGGTCAGCGAAACGGATGGCACCCGCTTGGGGCGGGTAAAGCCCCGCGACCAGCCGGGCGAAGGTCGATTTTCCCGATCCGTTGCCGCCAATGATGAAAACGATTTCGCCGCGTTCGACGGTCAAATCGACCGGCCCGAAGGCGAAACCGGCATCATCGCCGCGCGGCGGATAATGATAGGACAGCCCGCGCAACTCCAACCGCGACCAGTCGGCGGCGGACGGCGGCAGGGCGATGTCCTCCCCCGCTTCGGCCAGGGCCAGCGACCCCACCGTCTGGACGGCGATGTTTCCGGCGATCCAATGCGGCAGGGAACCAATCAGCCCGGCCAGCGGCGCGCGGATGAACAGCACCATGGTCGTGGCGGCGGTCGCCTGCTCGACCGTGCCGATCCCCAGCCCCTGTTTGAGGATGAGAACCGCAAGGATGGTCAGAAGGACGGCGCTGTTGACGAGGTTGGCGGTCAACACCCCGAACAGGTCGGCGGTCGCCTCTTGCTTGCGGGCCTCGGCGGCGGCGGGGCGCAGACCGTCGCGCAGAAAGGCCAGCCGCCGCGCCCGGCTCAGCCGCAGCTCGTTTCGCCCCCGGATCAAGGCGTCGAACGCCTCATGGATTCGGTCGTCGGCCATGCGGGCCAGCCGCTTGTGCCGCTTGGCGCGCCCACCCAGCGCGCGCGCCACGACGACGACCAGCCCCGTCACCAACGCCAGCGCCAGCGCGTAGACCGGCGACAGCCAGATCAGATAGCCATAGCCGCTGACCAGCACGCTGCCGCCGAACATCACGAACGGCAGGCTGTTGAACGCCTGGCTGATCGCCGCCACATCCTTGGTCAGCGTCGCCAGAATGCGCGGGCCGCCGATCCGGTCGATGGTCTCGACATCAGTGGCCATCAACCGCTCGACCAAATTGAGGCGGAGGTCCCGCACGATGTCGTGGCCTGCGCCAATAATCAGCGATTGCGACGCCAACCCCAGCCCGAACAGCGCGGCGATCAACGCCAGCCCGGCCCCCGCCGTCGTCCACAAATGGAGCGAAGGCGCGGCAAGGGCGTGATTGAACAGGGCCACCGCGCTGATTCCGGCGATGGCCGCGCCCAGATTCAAAACGCCGCCCAGCGCCACGCGCCGCCAGCGCCCCTTCAGAATGGAGAACAACGTCACGCGGCTTCTCCCGCCAAGGCCCCACCGACCACCCGGCGCTGGCGCCAAGCGACGGCGAACAGCCAGCCTGCGAACAGCCAAGCGGTGGCGTCCACCACCATCACCGGCGCGCATCCCAACCATGGCGCCGACGGAAACAGCGCCAGTCGCAACAGCGGCAACCCGGCGTAGGCGAGCGCCAGCACCGGCAGCGCGACCTGCGACAGGGCGGGCCGCAGCCGGTCCAGCGCGGGCAAAAGATGGAGCAGGATGGCCGCCGCCGCGACCGACCACACCAACCAAGGCCGCGTCGCGCCGCTCACCAGATTGTCGGTCAGCAGGACCAGCGGCAGCAGGATGTACAGCGCGTTGTTGGCGGCGAACAGCCGCATCGACCAGGGAATCCGCCCGTCCCGCCCCTTCTCGCCGCGCAACCACAGCAGCTTCATCCCGGAATCGACGACCCACAGACACAGCACGCCAAGCAGGCAATAGACCAGCGCCGTCGTCGTTCCGCCAAAGCGGGCGTAGTGCAGCGGGCGCAGCGCGCTTTCCACCACCCCGGCCCAACCGCCATCGCGGGCGTCGCGCGCCGGGCCAAGCGCGCCGTCGGACAGCGAACAATCGACGCGCAGGCTGCCGGCCCCCTCCCCCGCCCAGGTCAGGCGGCCATGGGGGACGCCCTCGACCATCAGCCGGTCGCCCTGGCGCTGGATGCGCCCGACGCGCGCGTCGGGAAAGCGCTCGGCGAAACGGTCCAGGCAGCGGGCGAAACCTGCGGGCACGCCGCCCGCCGCGCCCGCCGAGGCTTTGCCCGGCTCGTCGTCGCTCATCAGGGCGCGCAGGGCGACGGGGTTTCCCCCCGTCTGCAACACGGCGTCAAGCGGCAGGCTGGCCACCTTCAACCCGAGAATTCCGCCCGTCAGCCCCATGACGAACAGATAGGGGATCAACCAGAAGCCAAAACGCTTGTGCGCGTCGCTCAAATCAAGCAGCCGGGACCGGCGGCGCCAGCTCCAGGCCTCGCGGATCAGCTTGCCATGGATGAACAGGCCGGTGCCGACCAGCAGAACGATCAAAATCCCGGCCAACCCCATCAGGAACCGGCCATAGGGTTTGGGCAGCAACAGATCGGTGTGCAGCCGCCGGAACAGCGTGTCGGTCAGCACGCCGTTCCACGGAACCATCACGTCGGCGCCCGGATTGACCACCAGATTGGTCAGCGGCGCCGTCTCGCCAAAACGACCGGAAAAGATGAAGAAGGGCCGCAGCGGGTTGGGCGCCATCATCGTCCATTGCGCGCCCACCGCGTGACGGTCGGCGACGTGACGCAGGCTGTCCACCGCGTCGGGCGGCGGCTGCGCCACCGCCGCCGCCAGCGCGGGCGTCATCCAGGGCCGGACGAAATCGGCGTAGAAGGCGAGGATTCCCGTCCACAGCGACCAGGAGATCAGCAGGCAAAACACCAGGCTGATGACCCGATGGATCGACAGCAGACGGTTGGACGCGGCCTGACTCAGCATGGGATTCTCCGCATCGAACCGCTCACCGGCTCGGTTGCTTGGCGCTGGACGGCGCGGCTTTGGCCGGGGTGGCGATCCACAGGGCGATGAACCATTGGACCGTCCACAGGACCGGCCCGGCGACCATGACGCTGTGCAGACGCTCGGTCCCCGCCATACCCGCCAGCGCGCACAAGCCGGACACCGCCGCCAGCGACAGCGGCAGCCCCAGCAGCAGGCTGGCGATGGACACCAGAATCGCGCGCCTCATCGCTGCCCCCGCGCGTCGGGCGATTCCCGCAGCAGAGCGGTCAGCAGGCTGCCGGACAGCCCAATCTCCATCAGCGCCAGCGCGATCCCGGCCTCGGTCCCGACGCTGGGCAGCGCGACGGCCAATCCGCCGATCTGAAGCGCCCAAAAGGCGCCCCAGACCAGCAGACGGGTCCGGCGGTCTTGCGGATGCCGCTTAGAAATCAAGGCTGAGGCCGCCATAGACGGTGCGCGGCGCCCCGACCGACACGCGGTAGGTTCCGCCCGACGCTGTCAGATAGGCCTTGTCGGTCAGGTTCTTGACGCCGAAATCGACGCGGACCTGCCGCTTGTCGCCAATCGGGATGTAGTACCAAGCCCCGGCGTCGACCAAGGTGTAGCTGCCCAGCTCGAACGTGTGCTGCGCGTCGCCGTAACGGTTGCCGACCAGCGTCACGCCGGCGCCCAGCCCCAGCCCCTTCAACGGGCTTTGCGGATCCTTGAACTCATAGCTCGACCACAGGCTGGCGTTGTGCGTCGGCACGTTGGTCGGGCGGTTGCCATCGACGGTCCGGTCGCCGCTGACCAGCTTGGCGTGGACCAGCCCCACCGCCGCGCGGATGTTCCACCCCTCCGTCGGGTTGCCGACCACCGACAGCTCGCCGCCGCGCGACCGCTGGCCGCCGGTCAGAACGGCCACGCCGTTGACCGTTTCCACCACATTGTTCTGCTTGATGTCGAACAGTGCGCCGGTGACGAACAGCCGCTCGCCCATCAGGTTGATCTTGGTTCCAACCTCGTACTGGCGGCCCTTTTCCGCCGGGAAAACCTGGGTGTCGCCGTTGTAGAAATTGTGCGGCTGGAAGGTGTCGGCGTAGTTGGCGAAGAAGGACACATCCTCCAGCGCCTTCCACATCAGGCCGGCGGTCTTGGTCAGGTTGCGGTCCACCGGGTAAGAGCCGGTGGTGACGCCCGCCCCCAGCAGATTTTGCACCGAGGCGCTGCCCTTGGAATATTCATAGCGCGCGCCCAACGTCAGGGTCAGCGCCCTGGTCAGGCTGATGTCGGCCTGGGCGAAGGGGCCGAAATCGGTTTGATCGACCTTGCGGGCGGTCCGCGCCGTCGGTCGGGCGCTGTCATCGACCAAGCGCCAGCTCAACGGGTTGGACGCGGTGCCGCCGGTCTGGTTGGCGCCGACATAGTTGATCCAGCTTTCCCGCTGGTTGCGGTATTCGACGCCGGTGGCGAACTTCACCGGCAGCAGCGCCTCGAACTCGCCCTTCACCTGCACGCGGCTGAAGAAGGTCCGCAGGTCGCGGTCGTCGTTGCCTTCCACGCGCCGAACCAAACTTCCGTTCGTCAGAACGCTGCGGACTTCGGTGTGGATCTCGTCGGTTTTTTCGCGGGCGTAGTACAGCTTGCCTTCCAGTTTCCAGGCGTCGGACCCCAGCGGAACCGAGACGTCCAGTTCGCCCTGGTGCGAGGTGGAATCGCGGTTGGCGAAGGTCGCGTCGTAACGGGCGCTGCGGCCCGGCTCCGTCACGCGGCGCAGGCTTCCGCTGGTCGGCACGGTGATGAAGCCGCGATCCAGCGGGCGGCTGTCCTTGCCATACTCATAGCCGACCGTCACCGTGGCCCCATTGGCCCCCGCCCAGCTCAGGGTTGGGGCGAAGAACTGCCGTTGCACCAGGGTGGAATCGCGGAAACTGTTGCTCGCCTCGGCGCTGCCGACGACGCGGTAGGCGAACTCCTCCGACAGCGGGCCGGTGCTGTCGAACATCGTTTGGCGTTCGCCGTAGGAGTCGACGTTCACCTCGATGTGGTTGCGCGGGGTCCAACTCGGCTTTTTGGTGGTGATGTTGACCAGACCGCCGGGGGTCATCTGGCCGATGTCGGACACCGGCCCCTTGATGATCTGGATATTTTCCACCGTGCTGGGGTCGATGCGGCTGTTGCTCTTCAACCGAACGCCGTTGCGGTAAACGTCGTCGCGGCGGCGGAAGCCCCGGATGATGTAATCCTCACGCGTGCCGCCGTAACCGTCGTTGTTCACCACGTTGGGGAAGTAACGGTAAACCTCCTCCATCTCGCGGGCGTGCTGGTCCTGCAACAATTGTTCGGGGATGACGTCGATGGTGCGCGGGATGTCGGTGATGTCGTTGGACAGACGCCCACCGACCTCGGTGACGCGGCTGTCGTAACGCGACTGCGGGGTGCCGCCGACCATCACGGAATCGAGCACAATCGGTTCAGCCGCCGCTTTGTCGCCGGTGGTCTGCGACACGACCGGCGTGGCCATCGCCACCGTCCCGCCCATCGCCACGGCCCCCAACAGAGCCAGACGCGACACCCCCGTCTTCGCCCAACGCCGTCCAACCGCCCCCATCACACCTGTCGTCATCAATCATCCCCCAAGACGTAAAGCCCGTGGCGCGCCGCGCCATTCATTAGCGAATAAGAGTTAATCGCATTTTTGGCGGGCGTTCCGACCCACGCCCCGCTCAAAACACGCCCATGACCGCGCCGTCTTCCCCCGGACGGTCAGCCCGCCCGTCCCTTAGGACGCGGCGTCCAACGCCCGGCGCAAGCTGAGCGGGCGCATGTCGGTCCACACCCGATCAATGTGGGCCATGCATTCGTCCTTCGTGCCTTCAACGCCATCCCGGCGCCATCCCTCTGGAATCGGCTTGTAGCTTGGCCACAGGGAGTATTGCTCCTCATCGTTGACCACGACGAGCAAGCGCTGATCCGCGTCGTCCCACGCCATACTCTCACCTCTTATGCGGGATGCGCGCGCTGCGGCGCGCTGTTTGCGATGCCCTGGACCATACAGGGGCACGCTCGAATTTCAAGATTGAAAATGATTCTCAGTCGCGCTAATGGTTTTTCCGCAACTGCGAATCATTTGCAAGTTTCTTAAAATTCTACTCATTCGCGCGTTCTGGAATTCCAGAAGGCTGGAGGTTGGCGTGGAAACTCTGGAAAAACTGCCCCTGTCCATCGAAATCCGCAAACTGGGGCCGGGTCCCGGCGACGTGGTGGTGGTCGCCCCGCAGGACGACGCCCCGCAGCCGCTGACGCGGTCCGACGCGATCGCCGCCATCGTCGACCGCCATTTGCTGCGCGAAGGGGCCATCCTGTTTCGGGGGTTCGACATCCTTGGGGAACAACCATTCCAGGCCTTCGCGTCGGCGTTCGGCGACCCGCTGCTGGATTACCGCTTCGGCTCCACCCCGCGCACCGATCTTGGCGACGGGGTTTACACCAGCACCGAATACCCGGCCCATCAGGTCATCCCCCTGCACAACGAGCAGTCCTACACGCGGTCCTGGCCGCTGCGCTTGTGGTTCCATTGCGTAATCCCGGCGGAAGAGGGCGGCGAGACACCCATCGCCGACAGCCGCATCGTGTATGACCGGCTGGATCCGACCCTGCGGCGGCGCTTCGCCGAAAAGCGCCTGTGCTACAGCCGCAATTACGGCGGCGGGTTGGATGTTCCCTGGCAAAAGGTCTTCGGCACGGACGACCGCGCCACCGTCGAGGGCTATTGCCGGGACAACGGCATCACTTGCGAATGGAAGCCGGACGGCGATTTGCGGACCCGTCAGATCGTGCAGGCGGTGGCCGACCACCCGATCACCGGCGAGACCGTCTGGTTCAACCAGGCCCATCTGTTCCACGTCTCCAACCTCGATCCGGCGGTGCAAGAGGCGCTGCTGAGCATCGCGGGTGATTCCTGGAATTTGCCGCGCAACGTCTTTTACGGCGACGGCTCCCCGCTGGAGGACAGCGCGCTTCAGGAGATTCGCGGCGTTCTCGACGCCTGCACGATCCGCTTTCCGTGGCGGGCGGGGGACGTGCTGATGCTGGACAACATGCTGTTCGCCCACGCCCGTTCGACCTTCCGGGGCAAGCGCAAGGTGTTGGTGGCGATGGCCCAACCCTGCTCGGAAGGAGCGGCGTCGTGATTCCGTCCAGCCTGCGGCCCACGGCGCCGCTGGTGTCCGCCAACCAGCGGGCGCTGTGGTTCCTGCACCAGTTGGCCCCCGATGGCGTCGCCTACAACATGGCCTTCACCGGCCCGTTGCGCCCCGACGTTGATCCGCAGCGTCTGGAGCTGGCCTACCGGCGCGTCGTCACCCGTCATCGGGCGCTGCGCACCGGCTATCGTCAAAACGGCGGGGTTGTCGAAGCCCACCTGTTTCCGGCGGAGCGCGCCGAATTCCACCTTGCCGTCAGCGCCCCGGCTTCGACGGAAGAGGCGGAGCGGGAGGCTGAAACCTGGTTCGCCGAATTGGCCGACCAGCCTTTCGCCCTGGATGACGGGCGGGTCTGCCGTCTGGGTCTGCTGCGCCAGACGGGGGCTGCGCCCGGCGCCCATCTGGCGGTGGTGGCGCACCACATCGCGGGCGATCATTACGCCATCGAACGCTTCGTCGAAGCCCTCGCCATCGCCTATGAGCGCGGGGAGGCGGACGCCGCCGCCGACGCCACCACCGACGACGACGGCTATGATTACGCCGATTGGTGCGCGGAGCAGGCCCGGCATCTGGAATCGCCGCGTGGCCGCGAGTCCCTGGCGGTCTGGACCAGCCTGCTGTCGCCGCTGCCGCCGCCGCTCGATCTGCCGACCGACCACCCCCGCCCCGACGCCCCTTCTTTCACCGGGGCGGAGCGGGTGTTTGTCTGGGACGCCGACCGCTCCGCCCGGATCGCCGCCACCGCCGCCGCGCTGAAAACCACGCCTTACGTCGTGCTGCTCAGCGCCTTCCAACTGTTCCTGGAGCGTTTGAGCGGGCAGAGCCGTTTTGTGGTCGGGTCGCCGGTCATGGGCCGCAGTTCGGCCCAGCACCGCCGCGTCATCGGCTATTGCGCCAACCCGCTGCTGCTGCCCATCGACATGGCGGCGCAGAGTGATTTCGCCGGTCATGTCGCGCACAACCACGCGCTGCGCCGCCGTTTGATCCGGCACGAGCGCGTTCCCGTCGCCGCCGTGCTCGACCGGCTGGATCTGCCGCGCGACCGGGGGCGGATCGCCGTCGCGCCTTGCATGTTCACCTTCACCCGCCACCATGACCGCGCCTTCGCCCAGTCCCTTGGGCTGGGATACCGCGCCGCCGGGCAGCGCGGGGCGGCGCACGACCTGAATCTCGTGGTCAACGACCGCGACGGCGCTTACGTCGCCCATTGGCGCTACAGCGACGCGCTGTTCCGACCCGAAACGGTCGACGCTGTCGCCGCCGATTTCGACAGCCTTGTCGACGCGTTGTGCGCGGCGCCGAGCGCCCCCTACGCCACCTTGATCGTTCCCGGCTGGACCGCCCGCCCGGTCGCCGAACACGACGACAAGTCCGACGCCGCCCTTCCTGACACCGCTTTGGCCCGGCTGCTCCGCCAGCCCGACGACGACCCTGCGATTCTGGACGGCGACGGCGCCCTCACGCACGGCGCCGTGCGCCGCCAAGCGGCGGCGCTCGCCGACCGGATCGGCCCCGCCCAAAACGAAGCGGACCGCGCCGAGCGGTGCGTCGGCTTGCTGCTGCCGCGCGACGCGCGGCAGATCGTCGGCATGGTCGCCTGCTGGCTGGCCAAGGCGGCCTTCTTGCCGCTCGACCGTTCGCACCCCGCCGACCGCCTCGCCCGCGCGACCGCCGCCTGCGAGGCCGTCGTCGGGTTGGGCGCGCGCCCGGACTGGCTGCCGTCCGGCTGCCGTTGGATCGACGGCGCGGCGTGCGAGGAGTCCGGCGGGTTGGAGACGCCGACCATTCCAACGATCCCGATTCTCCATCCCCATCACACCGCGTATCGGCTCCAAACCTCCGGCTCCACCGGCGCGGCGAAGACCGTGGCGGTTGGTCATGGCGCGTTGGCCGCCTACGCCCGCGCGGTGTGGGACCGGCTGGCCTTGCCGCCGGGGGCGGTCTGCGCCAGCCTCGCCGCGCCATCGACCGACCTTGGATACACCAGCCTGTTCGGCGCGCTGCTGAACGGGGGACGGCTGCGCGTGCTGGACGAGGCGCTGGCCCTCGACGGCGTGGCGTTGGCCGAGCATCTGGCCCGCCATCCGGTGGACGCGTTGAAGATCGTGCCGTCGCATCTGGCCGCCCTGCTGGCCATCGGCGGAGCGGCGCTGCTGCCCCGCCACACGCTGGTTCTGGGCGGTGAAAGCCCTTCGCCCGCGCTGCTCGACCGGCTGCGCGACCTTCGCCCCGATCTGCGGATCGTCAACCATTACGGCCCGACCGAAACCACGGTCGGCGTCACCGCCGACGCGCTGCGGCCCGGCGGCCCGGTCGCTTTGGGCCGCGCCCTGGACGGCAACCGGCTGCATGTTCTGGACGACGCGCTGCGGCCCTGCCCGTCGGGCGCAATTGGCGTCCTGCATGTGGCGGGCGCGCAGGTCGCCTTGGGCTATCACGCCCGCCCGACCGACACGGCGGCGTCCTTCCTGCCCGATCCCTTTTCCCCAACGCCGGGCGGGCGGCTCTACCGCACCGGCGACCGGGTGCGGCGGATTGGCGACCAGTTCCAATTTCTGGGACGCGCCGACGGTCAGGTGAAAATTCGCGGCCACCGGGTCGAGCTGGCCGAGGTGGAAAGCCATCTCCAGGCCGCCCCCGGCGTGGTCGAGGCCGCCGCCATCCTGGTCGAGCGCGACGGGCACCGGCAAATCGCCGCCTTCCTGACCGGCGGGGCCGACATGGACGCGGCGCGCGGTTTTCTGCGCGACCGGCTGCCCGCCGCCATGACGCCGGACCATTGGCGCGTGATCGACCGTCTGCCCCGCGCCGCCAACGGCAAAATCGACCGGCAAGCGCTGGCCCGCCGCTTCGCCGAGACGCCCGCCCCGCATCCCGCGTCAGAACCAGCAACCAATCCCGCCCCCGCCGCCGTGATCGAGCCGTTGCGCCGGATCTGGCAAGCCACCCTGCGCCGCGCCGAAATCGGCGATGACCAGGGGTTTTTCACGCTGGGCGGCGATTCCATCCTGGCTTTGCAAAGCGTGGCCGCCGCCCGCCGCGCGGGCATTGTTTTCACGGTCCAGGATCTGTTCCGCGCCCCGACCCTGTCGGGCCTCGCCGCGCTGATCGCCGAGGCCGCGCCCGCCCAAGCGCCCGAAAACCCGCTGCTGGAAACCCTGCGCGTGGTTTGGGGCGCGGTGCTGCGGCGCGACCGGGTGGCCGACGCGGATCACTTCTTCGCGCTGGGCGGCGATTCCATCCTCGCCCTGCAAATGGTGGCGGAATGCCGCCGTCGCGGCGTGACGGTGACGCCGCAGGATCTGTTCGCGCAGCCGCGCCTGGACGCGCTTGCCCGCCTCCTCGCCGAACGGGCGCCGCAGGCCGTGGCGCCGCCAAGCGTGACGGTCGCGCCGGAGGAGCCGCTCTCCACCCTGCTCGGCCCGATGCAGCGTTGGTTCTTCGCCACCCAACCCGATCACCCCAACCATTGGAACCAGTCGCTGCGGCTGCGCGCCGACCGTTGGCCGCCCCCCGCCGATCTGGAACGCGCGCTGGCCTGGGCGCTGGCCCGCCACCCGATGCTGACCACTCTGTACCGGCGCGAGGATTCCGGCTGGCGTCTCGCCCCGCCCGCCCCGCCCGCGCCGCCGATCCTCGACCATCGCCGATGCGCCGACGAGGCCGAGGAGATCGCCCTGTGCCGCGCCGCCGAGCGCAGCCTGTCGATCACCCACGGCCCGATCCTGCGCGCGCTGCTCCTGGAGCGCGCCGACGCCCCGGACGGCGGCGCGCTGTTCCTCACCGCCCATCATCTGGCGGTGGATGGCGTGTCGTGGCGCGTCCTGTTGGGCGACGTGCGGCACGCCTGCGCGCGGCTGGCGCGCGGCGAGCCGTTGCCCGCCGCCATCGTCGATCCGCGTTACCGGCGCTGGGCGGCGGAGCAGGCCCACGCGCTGGCGCGGGTCGAGGTGTCCAGCGCGCGCGCCCACGCCGACGCCATCCGCGCCCGCCGCCCCGAAGCGCTGGAGCGGCGGCCCGACGTCAACGCCCCCGCCCTGTTGGAGCGACGTGCCGTCGCCCTCGACCCCGTCGCCACGGCGGCGCTGCTGCGCGCCTCGACCGACGAACCGCGCGCGACCGTCCATCACCGCGTGCTGGCGGCGTGGCTGGCGGCGTGGCGGGATGTCACCGGGCGCGATTGGGCGCTGGTCGATGTCGAGGAGCATGGGCGCGACGAGCGCATGGGCGATTGCGTCGGCTGGTTCACCGCCCGTTTCCCGGTTCTGTTCGACCGGCTGCCGCGCGACCCCGACCGCATCACCGACGCCGTGCGGCGGACTCTGGACGCCGTCCCCGCCGCGTTGCGCAGCCATGGCGCGGCGCTGGCCGCCGACGGCGTGCTGCCGACCGCCGAATGCTGCGTCAATTATCTGGGCGTGCTTGACGGCGGCTTGTCAGGGGGCGGTTTGTCCGATGGCGACGACGAGGCCATCGCTGGCCTGCGCCTGGATTCCTGGCCGCTCGACTCCCTGCGCGCGCCCGGCAGCCGCAGCGTCAACGGCGTGACCGTTGACGCCTGGGTGACGGAGGGGCGGCTGACCGCCTCCCTCGCCTTTCAGAGCGGACGGTATGACGAATCCTTTCAAGAGCGGCTGACCGCAGCCTTCCGCGACGCCCTGCGCCGCCACGACGACGCCGACGGCGCCCGCATCGCCGACCGGATTCCCGCCGACGAAATCGAGGCCGTCTGGCCGCTGACCGCCGCGCAACGCGGCATCCTCTTCCAATGCCTGTTGGAAGGACGGCGCGACCTTTACCTCAACGCCACCGTGCTGGAGATCGGCGGGCCGCTGGACGCCGACCGCCTGCGCGCCGCCTGGGAGGCCGTCCGCCGCCGCCACGCCATCACCCGCGCCCACGCGGTGTGGGATGGTCTGGATCAACCACGTCTCGTCATCCGAGCCGAGGTCGCCGACGCCCTGCGCGTGATCGACGTGACGGACGGCGACGCGGCGCTCGACGCGCTGATCGCCGGGGAGAAATCCGTCGGGTTCGATCTGGCCGCCGCGCCGCTGATGCGCTTCACGCTGGCGCGGCGCCCGAACGGACGCGGCTGGTTGATCTGGACGCGGCATCATCTGGTGGTCGATGGCTGGACCTCCGCCCTGCTGCTGGAAGAGCTTCTGGCGACCTACGCCGGGCAAGCGCCGACGCGCGCGGTTCCGCCGATGACCCGCTATTTCGAGTGGCTGGAGCGCCGTCCAAGGGACGCGGCGCTGGCGATCTGGCGCGACCATCTCGCCGGGCTGGCCCCGCCGGACGCGCCGCCGCCCGCCCCCTCCGGGGATGGCGAGGCCGTCGCGCTGGAGTGGCGGGCGGGTCCGACCCTGCTCCACGGGCTGCGCGAGCGCGCCGGGCGCGCCGGGGTGACGCTGGGGACGCTGCTGCAATTCGCCTGGGCCGCAGCGATCGGCGCCCAGCGCGGACGGGACGACGTGGTGATCGGCGTGACCGTCGCCGGTCGTCCAGCGGATCTGCCGGACGCCGATCGCATGACCGGCGTCTTCATCAACAGCGTGCCGCTGCGCGCGCGCCTGAGAGCGGCGGAACCGATTGAGGACGGACTGCGGCGGCTTCAGGACGACGCCGCGCCCTTGCGCGCCGCCCCCTTCACGCCGCTGGCCGACATCCAACGGGCGGCGGGCTTCGACGCCACGCGCCCGCTGTTCGACACGCTGCTGGTTCTGGAAAACTACCCGCTGCCCGCCATCGCCGGAACGGCGCTTCCCACCATCGCCCTGCGCCGCGCCGAGGAGCGCAGCCATTTCCCGGTGACGCTGCAACTGACGCCCGGGGATGACCTGATCGCCCTGTGCCGGATCAACCCCGACCGCTGCGACCAACGCGACGCCGCCGCCCTGTTTGAGCGGTTCCAGGCGATGCTGCCCCTGCTGGCCGATAGGTCGGCGGAGGCCCCGTCAACGCTCGACGCGCTGGCGCGGCGCAGCGCTCCCCACGCCCTGTGGCGCGGCGCCTCCGGCCCGTCCGTTCCAGCCCACTCCGGTTGGTGGGTTGGCCGGGCGATCCTCGATCAGTCGGCCCGCGCCCCCGACGCGCTGGCCCTGGAAACCAGCGTCGGCCCGATGAGCTACGGCGCGTTGACCCGCAGCGCCCTGGCCCTGGCGCGCGGCCTGCGCAAGCGCGGCGTCGGGCCTGAGGACCGCGTCGCCCTGCGTCTGGAGCGCGGCCCCGCCCTGGTCGTCGCCCTGCTGGGCGTGCTGTTCAGCGGAGCCGCCTATGTCCCCCTCGACCCCGCCCAGCCCGAAAGTCGGCTGACCGACATTCTCGACCAAGCCAAACCCCGCCTGATCCTCGCGCCTGCCAACAGCG